>Ga0307986_10002317_pt1 | contig 13657 bp, 18 predicted proteins | sample EllFjometageno82_FD_203170 | JGI IMG/M metagenome (GOLD analysis project Ga0307986, IMG submission 203170) | Marine microbial communities from Ellis Fjord, Antarctic Ocean - #82 | ecosystem: Environmental > Aquatic > Marine > Unclassified | place: Southern Ocean | collected 2014-10-09
AATGAAAACCCATAGCACCTAGTCCAATACTTCTTTCTTGTGACGCACTAAACCTTGCTCTAAATAATTCTTCTGGAGCTTTATCAATAAAGAATTGTAATACATTATCTAAAAACCTAACTAAGTCGGGTATAAATCTTGAGTCATTTTTCCACTCATCATATTTTTCTAAATTAACAGAAGACAAACAACATACAGCAGTTCTATCTTCAGCAGTTGCCAGTGTAATCTCAGTACATAAATTTGAATGATGTACTTTCAATCCTAATTTCTTTTGTGTTTCAGGCAATGCTTCATTAACAGTATCAATGAATGAAACATAAGGCTCACCAGTGGCTACTCTAGTCTCTAAAATTTTAAGCCACAAATCTTTTGCTGATACAGTCCGTACTATTTTTTTAGTATGTGGGTCTATTAAATTCCAGCTATCATCATGTGTTGGTTCTTTAATACAATTATCTATTAACTCCATAAATTCATTAGATAAATTGACACCATGATGTAGGTTTAAACATTTTCTATGCACATCACCACCACTAGGCTTTCTCATTTCTAAAAATTCTATAATTTCTGGGTGGCTAATATTCATATATGCCGCATAGCTACCTCTTCTAGTTTTACCTTGAGAGAACGCAAGTATTTCTGAGTCTACTACATGAAGAAAAGGAATTGAACCTGATGATTGAGAACCACCAGAAGTTTTAACACCATCACTTCTTATGTCACCCCAATAGCCACCAATTCCACCACCAACAGATGCTAACCAAGCATTCTCTGTGTAGTGACCAGTTAATCCTTCTCTACTATCACCCACATAATTTAAAAAACATGATATAGGCATGCCTCTAGTAGCACCACCGTTAGATAAAATAGGTGTTGAGTACATAAACCATAGCTTAGATGCATAAGAATAAATACGGTCTGCCATTTCATCACTATCGGAGAAAGCTTTAGCGGCTCTCATAAATCCATCTTGAGGTGATGTTTCTGTGGGTAGTAAATATCTATCTTTTAATGTTGTCTTACCAAATTCAGTAAGCAACTCATCTCTGCTATAGTCTATGCTCATAATTATTTAATCTTTCGGTTCTGTAACTGTTGTGACACCTTCTTTATCTATAATAAAGTCAATGTATTGTTTTGCTTTTTTTAAATCTTCAACACCACCTTTGTGTCTCCAACGAGAAATATATTTTACAACATTACCTTCACAATATGTAAGTCTATTAGCGACAATATAATCAATAGGTTCAATACTGCCTTGATTGTAATGTGGTGGGCTCTTAATTAAATCTGCCATAATTTTACTTCTCCTGTCTTTTTGTTGTATTCTCCATGTCTTAAAATGTGTGCAACTCTGGCTTGCTGTAAAGCTTCTGCCTCAGTATAACCTTTATCTACATAAATCTTTTTGACTATTTTCCATAGGTCTAATAAGGGAACATTAGTATACTTCATTATTAGTTTTTCAGCAGTCTTAATGCCTACTCCTTCAATGCCATCATAACCGTCAGTTTTGTCACCAGTTAATGTTTGTATCATAAACCAGTAATCAGCTAGTCGCTGTGGTATAGGTGTGACTGTTTGTCCGTCAGCAGATAAATTACATGGAATTGTTTTCATGTCTTTATCAATACTAACAATAATTCGTTCATCTATAGAAGGCTCTGTTGCCATAATACCCATAACATCATCTGCTTCTAAATTTTTCCAAACAACACCATTGTGTTTTTCCATTACATATTCACGCAATGCTTTTAACATCATAGGTTTACGGATATTTTTTCTGTTGCTTTTGTAACTAGGTAACACATCTTTTCTAAAGTTATGTTTGTCTGTTAAGCAAACGACATAATCATCAGCAGAAAAGTTAGAACCTAAATTATCTATCACTGCATCTACATCTAATTTACATACATTTTCATCAGCATGTAATGTCCACAAACCATTACCCCAGTCTGTAGGTACTTCATTATTCATAGCAATTTTGTATAATAAAATATCGCCATCAATTAATAATATTTTTTGTTTATTCATATTTTCTCCTTTATATATCAAATGTTATTAAAGCTTCTTTAGGTACTATGTGTCCTTTAGAAGTCCAATTGTCTCCACCAGCTTTTACTGGATATTTTTTCATCAACTTTATTAGATGTTTAGTAGGAACTAAAACCCAGACATTCTTTTTTCTGTCGGCTTTATATAAACAGATAGCATAATATTTAGCATCAGTATTATATACACCGGAAGCTTTGCCTCTGCTTTCAGTTTCAATATAAACATTGCCAGTGTTAATACACATTCTGTCTGTCTTTACTTCTACTTTACCTTCAATCGCTGTTAAAAAATCGTTCTCATTTTGCTGACCAAACTTTAAATCTAAATCAAAACGAGGCTGTGCTTTAGTGTGTTTCACTCCAGTTGTCTCCTATTTTATATTCACCAGTTAAAGGTAGTCTTAAATTAAAATATCTACCAGTATCTTCTATTGCTTTTATGGCTAATTGCCCAATTGTATCTGCATCTTTTTCAAGACATTCTACTTGTATTTCATCATGCACCCACACTACTTGTTGAGCTTCTGGTATCTTACTTATAACTTTATCAAATTCAACTAACCACTGTTTACATACCAGTGCCCCTGAGCTTTGTAATAAAGTATTTAATGCGGCATGTGATGAACGCACTTTTACTTGTCTCTTATCTAAACCCATTAAAAATCCACGCTCAGCAACTTTTTGAACATCTACAATTAATTTATTTAAGGCAGGTAAATTATTTAAGAATCTTTTTTTAATCTTAGATGCCTCTGGTACTGATTTATTTATAACAGAAGCGATTTTTTTAACGCCACCACCATATAAAAAACAATAAAAATAACGCTTGGCTAAGTCACGACTATCTAAACCAGCTAAAGTTTGTGTCTCAGTATGTATATCACCATCTAACACAACTTTAGAGTAGTCTCCTTTGTCATACCTAGCCATATAGTGAGCCAACATTCTCACTTCTAAACCTGAGACATCAATGCCTACAAGTTTTTTACCGGCTGGAACTGTAAATAATGCACGACACTCTTTACCATACTGCACAGATACACTAGGAATCTGCGCCATGTTTGGGTACGAGTGTGTTGCTCTGGCTGTTACTGTGGAGTTAGTGTTACAAGTGCCATGTATTTTATTCTTCTTCTCATGTTTTAACCAAGCTTGCGCACCAGTTGCTAGCTGTCCAATTCTTTTATCTAATAAGAAATGCTCACATAATGTTTTAGCTTCTGGGTATGGTAAAGCTGATAAAGTAGTTTCATCTAGCTTTGGTTTACCATCATCATTGAACACAGTAGGTTTCCAACCATGCATTTCAGATAATCTATCTGCTATGTGGTGTCTACTGGAAGGATTAAATGTAACAATCTTTTCTTTATAAAAAGTTTCACCTTTAACATATCCTCTAGCTTTGTTATTTACTTTAGGAATAAAAGGTGTCTTTAATGTTTTAGGTGGGAATAAATTTTGTAACTCATCTTCTAATTCTAATCTTCTGCTTTGTAATTTAGAATATAATTGTTTAGCACCATCAGTATCAAAACTAAAACCATATGATTCTTGTTTAAATATTAATAAAGAAACTTCATGCTCTAAATCCATAGCTTGTTGAGAGTAACCTTTTTGTTCTATCATCTTCCAAAGATTATAAGTTACCTCTACATCTTGAGTACAATAGTCTAACATTTCAGGTGAATAAGTTTTCCAATCAGTTTCAAACTGTGCTTTGTAGTTACCAATTCTATTACCCCATGCTTTTAAACTATGTCTACCAATACAATCTCTAGGAAAGTCTTTACGCTGAAAGTCTTTTTCTTTTACATCTGGGAATAATAATCTTGTAGCTACAATTGTGTCTAAAATTTTATTCTTAAAATCAAAGCCATATAATTTTTGTAAAACTGGAATATCGTATTTTATAATATTATGACCAATAATTAAATCTGCGTTTTCTAATTTAGCAACAGCTTCTTTTACTGGTAAATGTATCATTGTGTTTGTATCAACATCTTTTAAAACAATACAATGTACTTTAGACACAACATCTAAAAAGCCATCAGTCTCTACATCAAATATATAACTACTCAAAGTTTTACCTTTTTAATTTTTAATACATTAACTGTTGGTATTGTAGTTACATTCCCTACATCTCCTAAAGTACCATCTGGCTGAAAATTTACATCACCAGCAACTACATGAACTTCTTTATCGGCTCTGATAAGCCAACCATTTGAAATACAAATAATAACTTTACTTTCTCTTGCTTCTTTTAAAGAAACCCATTCAGCCGAACCACAAATGTCCTTCCAATGTAAAGAGACAAAAGGAGCGTTTAATATTTTTTTATTTATAATTGGTAATTTCATATTCTCCTTTAATTTAAATGTGTGCGTACTTTAATATCTACCATCCAAGCGGCTTCCTCACCACTTAAAGCTAGTTTTAACAATGCGTCTTGTAACAATTTACCTGAGGATTCTTTTCCAACCTCAAGTATAACAACTTGATTTGATTTTTTGGCTTGTGCAACTGCATTCATTACATAGACTGTCCAACTTAATGAGTCTTTTTTCATTTTAACTAACTTTCTGTTAGAAATCGTCAAGTTTATCTCCTTGCACTTCAGTTAAACAACCAGTGTTTAAATCATAATATAAATCACAAGCCTTGCCAGTTTCTCCACTAAATCTATTTTTGAGTACATTAACTTGTGCTAAGTTGCCTTCTGCTTGTAAATCCCGAGATAAAGATATTACCATGTTTGAAAGTTGTGCAATTGATGCTGAACCTCTAAGACTATTCATAGTAACTGGAAGACCGTCTTCATAACCTTTATTACCATCTTTAGCTCTTGATAAATGAGATACAAGTATAAAACCAATTCCAGTTTCTTCTACTAATGCTCTTAATTTACTTACAAAATAATCTATAAGTTTACGTTCATCATTTGTATTAGCATCACCTAACGCTGACAATGCCATATGTAAGTGGTCTAAAATTACAAAATCTCTATCTAATGACTTGGCAAAATATCTTATTTTAGAAAGCAAGTCATCTGCAATTGAAAAACCAACATTATGATACATAGCAAAGTTACTAGTGCCCACAGTATTGTTATACGCTTTAATAAATTGTTCTTCATTAATACCCTCTCTAGTTAAATGTAATGGTTTCTGTATTGACATCCCCATAATACTTATTGCGGTATGTTTATATGTTTCTTCTAAAGCAATATAACCAACTGAAAAATCTTGTTTAAGTAATTCTAAAGCTATATGACGACAAAAAGAACTTTTACCTACGCCACTGCCGGCTGTAATAGTTACTAGCTCACCTTTACGTAAACCATGCGTTTTCTTATTTAAACATTCAAAGGGATATTTTGCTGTGATGTGTTTGTCTTCTTTAAGTAATTCTGATAAAATGTCAGTACCTAAAACAATGCCATCTGGACGATACGCTTTACTCGCCCAGATACAATCTGTTAGTTCTTTTGTTTTACCAGCAAGTAACATTTCGTTAGCATCTTTTAAAGGTAAAGTACAAATTTTAGCTTTGTTTGGAGAGAATAATTTAGCGCATTCTACTGCCGCTTTCTGTCCATGCTCATCTTGGTCAAATAAAATAATTACAGACTCATAACTTTCTAAAAACTCAAGTTCTTTTTGTATATCTTTTTTAGCACCTGCCGCACCTGACTTAATACTAACTACTGGGAATTTATTGGAATTAATTTTTGAAACGCTTAAGGCATCCAATTCACCTTCTGTAATGATAATCATTTTACCATTTGTACGCCATAAATGCTGACCAAATAAACCAGATTGTTTTGCCTCACCTATCCACTGAAATGTTTTATCAGGGTATCTTAGTTTTTGTGCAACTAATACTTTGTCACTATTATAATAGTTTGCAATCTGACATGGTCTACCAAAGTATGCTCCAATTTGGTAATTAAACTTTTGCGCTGTGTTGAAATCAATTTTTCTTTTTGATAAAGCAGTTATATCACCGCTTATAAAATCTTTACTAGGTTCTTGTTTGTTTGTTTGTGTCAAAGTCTCTACTCCTTGTTTGTTTGTGTTACATGAAAAACAAAAGCTGTGCCCGTCATCATATATTGAGTTCGCATCACTAGAGCCACACTCAGTGCATGAACTGTGATATAAAAAATTACTTTCAGTATTTACTTCCACATTAATGTCTCCATTGTTAAATTAATAAAACTCACTGGGTATTTCTACCCAGCAAGTACAAACAAACTATGCCAACAGTTCTTTTACATTAAACTGTGGACATAAGGAGTCTGACACATCTCTGTGTCCGACAATTTCAACTTGTTTGTAAAAAGACTCTAAATCTGCAACCAAAGTAGATAAACTTTGATATTGTTTTAAAGTAAAATTACATTCAGGCTGTCCGTTAGCATTGTGTCCACCAATTAGACAAATGCCAATAGAATTTTTATTTGATAGCTCAATGTTTTTATCTACATGAGCACCAGCAAGCATAATATCTCTACCATCTTGTATCTCTCCATCTCTCTTTATAATCTTATGAAACTTGCAAGAAAATAAACCTTCTTTTCTATGTTGTGTATCTAAATCTTTTGCATTTAAATTCTGTGTTGGATTAGTTTGACTTGAATGCACAACAATATACTTTGTTTCTATTCGTGTATTACTCATAGCCACTCCTTAGGTACATGTTTATCGGTGTATTGAAATCCATATTTATCACACCACATCCCATATGTTGTCTTTGATTTTTTGCTTATGCGTTGTCTTGAATTACTAAAGATAAATCTAATGTCTAACTTTGGGTGTTGTTCTTTTATTAGACGCATTTTTTGTCTGTCTTGAGTAGTAAAATATCCTTTAGTTTCAATGTATATATCTTTTTGAACTAAATAAAAATCAGGTGTGTAGGTATGCACTTTCTCTGGTTTCGTATAACTTAATTTAGTTTTTTCAAAGTGATACTCTACATGCTGATTGTCAAGCTCAGAAGCAATCGCTACTTCTAAGCCTGACCTAAAGCCCTTAAACAATCCAATCTGACTAGAAGTCAGCTTTGTTTTCGGTCTGTGCGGGAACTTCATTTTCAAATGTTTCGTCTTGTTGAGGTTTTTCTGGAGCTTTATATCCGTCTTTAACTTCATCAAAGCCAAAGCCTTCTGCATTACTGCCACTACCACCTTCTACTAATTCAGTAATCTGAACCGCTCTTAGTCTTAGTGATACGCCAGCCCCAGCCATTGCGGTAAACCAATGCACAAGCTCAGCACTTGCTTTCATTTTACTACCTGACCATACATTAACATCTGTTAATGGGACACCCTTGCTATCAAATAACGCTACTTTAAATGGTACAACTTTACCATCTTTAGTAATTATTTGAGCTTTTCTTTTAAACTTAAAGATAGTATTCCCAGTAGGTTTACCATCATCATCAAGTTCATCATCATAAGGCGCATTAGCACTTTTTATAGTTTTACCTTTATTGCTATCTTTAGCTGTTGCCATGCTCTTAATCATTTCTTCATCAATCTGTTTAATTAATGAAGATGCCTTGTCAGTAGGAATGATAAGGTTAACTTTGTAATGTCCACTATCATCAAACTTAGTATCTGGCTGTGTTAGCCATGCATACTGACTTACTCCTTCAGGACTTACAATTTTTATGTAATTGTTCTTCATATTATATATACTCCTTTGTATTATATCTACTATGGGTACTTAAATGCTTACGCAAAAAAGAACTCACTCTCCCGCAGTTGTTGTATATCTAAATCGCCTTTTGCGGGAACTTCAGGTAATTTAGAGTGTAGTTCTACTGGTAATTGTTTTAACACATCATTTCTAAAATTTAACAATACATCATTATTAGTAAACATTTCTATAAATGCTTCTCTAATAGACTTGTTAAGTATTTCAACATCTCCAGCAGTAGTACCAAAACTATCATGCACATTACAAAAATTAGTAATACCATTCTTGTGAGCTATGTTAACAGTTTTCATCATTGCGGCTGAGTCTACGGAATGAACCAGATTAGGTGCCACTCCATTACCCATTCTCAATTTGTCAGTTAAGTCAGTTTCAGTATTAATTCTAGGCTTAATAACTTCTCCCATAAGCATAGCTTTAACTCTTTTAGACTTCATTTGTGGATATGATTGGTAAACCGGAAAACCAACGGGTGTAACCCAGTGAACCGGCAATTGTTCTTTAGCAACTATTCTAGCAATTGTTTGTAAATAATTCATACCAACTCTTGCAGAAGCTAAGTTATCTCCAATACTATCCCATATTACCGCCGACAAATAACTTGATGGTTTAAACAAATCATTTTGAAACGGGTTATGTTCTCCTTTGTCTTGTCGTTTTGTTAAGTCTTCAATAACAAATTCTGTACAGGAATATCTTGTTGAACCATAACAAATAGTCATAATACTACGCTTAGTAGTTGACCTCTTGATACCATAATCTAACCATTTTTGAGCGTAAGGGTTTCCCTCTTTTACATCTAATTTTAATTGCTCAATAACTGCATCCGCAACTAATTGATAAATGTCTTGAGGCATTGCAGTCGGTGTCAAATTAACTAGCTTGCCAGCCTTACTGTCTCTTAGCATTAATGAATATAATTGTAATCCATTACATGAGCCATCAACATTAACCGGTATGCTTGAAATAAAGCCATCTCCTTCTTTTAAAAACCTAGCCCACTCATCACAAAAGGCTAAGAATTGAAATGCGTTAGAAGCATCTTCCCATTGTCTGTTAGTTAATGGGTCTTCCGCACACGCAACAATCATAGCTTCATTGTCTTTAGTCCATTTAACACGCTCAGCAAAAGAAATTTTATCTTCTCCAAACATATTAGCACCATGCACAGCCAACCAATAGTCACCTTTATTTTCTTTAGTGATTGGTTTACCATGTGCAAACGACAACAAAGCCTTAGCACCATTGATTGATTGATAGTTAAGAAATGCCGGAACCGCATAAGCTCTACCTCTAAAATCTAATTGCAAAGGAAAATATACAGTTGCATAATTAGCAAACTTTTGACCCAACCATATGATTTTAGCATACAGTAATCTTTTAGAAAACATACGGGCATTCTCTGTGTGAGCCATAACAGCTTTCATCTTCCATGCTTTACGAGACTCAGGATTTGTGTCTATGTCGTGAGGCTTGTTAGGTATATCTAAATTAACATTAGGTGGCATCCCACCAACCGCTAAGCCTCTATCCCACGCCTCTTGCATAACTTTTAAGATAAAATTATTAATTTTAAAAGGTGTGTTTTGCATTGTATTGACTGCGCTATAAACCTCAGGCATATCAAAGTTCTCTAATTCCTTTTTAAACAGTTTATTTTTTTGTTTAACAAGGTCTAGCTCTGGTAATTCTTTAGTCCAATAACCACCACCGGTTACAGTAGACCACATTTTAGGTGGCATAACTGTAGGTAAATATTCAGGGTTAAGTAATTCGTTAAAGCTATTTCTATTTTTAATCCACTCCCTAGTTTTATCAGTTTGTTTTATTATCTTAGCTTTTTTGTGTCTTACAGTTTCAGTGCCAATCTCAATCATGCCCGTTGAATAAATCATAAGCTCAACCAATCTAAGTCCGACATGCAACTTAGTAGGCGTTGTCCACTCTTCCCAGACAACTACATCATCTCTTTTTGCACTCTCTCTTAGTTTCCTACGCTTATAAGTATAATTAAAACTACGCTTATCTAAATCATTTTTTACTGTTTGGTATAAATCTGGATTTAAACTTTTAAAGTTTTTAAGACTAATCTCAGTTTCTACTTTGCCGCCTAGTGCAATGCAAGTGGCGGTCAATGGTTTACTTTGTGTGATTGTATTTATAATGTGCTTGCCGGTAATCAGAGCCAATATCTCAGGCTCAACTTCACACATTTTAGTGTAAGCTATGGATGGTTTTCCAATAGTCTTTTTTGATTGCTCAGTGACCCATTCAGCTATCTCTTTAGCCATTGGTCTTATGGTGTTAGCAACCATTATTTTACCGTATGATGTTACACTCTCTTCACCACGCTCAATGTGAGAAAGTAATCTTGTATTAGTACGCTTAGAGCCTAAATCTCTCATCTCTTTTTCGTGTGCAAGCTCATCTTTATAACTTGCAACGCTTTCAATCAATTTTACCATGTTAACAAACTCCTATAATTTAATTGGGTTATGTTTTCGTATCTACTATGGGTACTTTAGTCCTTTTTGTTAAGCTCATCAATTACTTTGCCGCTTAGTCGTGTAGACTGCGCAAACGGGTTAATTGTGCTTGCATCTTTTGTTTTTTTCTTTTTTCTAGGTAACAGTAACAAATATGATACTAAACCACCTAAAACTATTATAATTATATTCATGTCCATATTTACGCTCCTTTATTATTAATATTAAGCCTCTACCCTATGTAGTAAATGACTGTTTTTGTAACTATTCAAATTTACTTTGCCATTTAGACAAATCTAAATCAAATGAAAATGGTTTTATATTTTTAGTTAAGCCCCATTTATCAAAATCATTAACAAATAGTCTTATAGCATATTTCATTTTAGCAAACGAATTACTATAATACCTAGTTTTGTCTATTTCAAAATAAATAGGCTCAGCATCCATAACATTTTTTTCAGTAATCTCTTCAAATGGTGTGCCGCCTACTATAACTTTAATATCATCACTTTTTAGATGTCTTTTTAATGATATAGCTATTGGACATTTAGTACAATTTTCTGGTACGCCCATATCTATATCTTTTTGAGTAACTTCTATTTTCATATTATCCTTCCTATTGTTAACTTGTTTATGTATGACTTATAAAAAGTCTCTAAGCCTACCCGCAATAGATAGGCTTAAAGTCTGTTTATTGAGTAAAATTAATATACTTTCTATCCATAGTAGCCTTAAAATAATCTTTTTTGCCTTGAGAATACATATACATGTATTGACTAGGGTTTGCTAAGCCCTTAGCTTTGGCATTATTAAACGCTTCCTGACTATTTCGTTGATACATGGAACTACCATCTTTAAAGTTTATTAAAGTATTAAATTTAGTCATATTTCACCTTCCTATTTTTGGTTTTAACACTAAGCCTCTACCCTTAGTGCTAAAACACTGTTTTTGTAACTACGCTGTTTTATCGTGTAACCTTGCTTGCTCTTTATCAGTTATTGCCTTCCAGCGTGCTTTGGCTTTGTTAACTTGTGCCTCAGCGTCAGCGCTCAGACCCGCCTTGAGTAAATCAAATATATCAAGGTCTTTATTCCACAGCTTTTTTGCTTTAAGGTCTCTAAGCCCTAACACAACTAAGCCTAATTGTTTTTTATTTAGCATATTTTTACCTTTATTTTAGTTTTATTAATCTTAGGAATTTACACCCGCCGCAACTGCACAACCATGAATATTCAAAGTTGCGCAGTCTATAGATTAATCTACTTAACATTTGTATTATTATTTAATCTAATACGCTCAGCATATCTAGCGTTCCTGAAAGCGGCGTCCTCAGCTTCAACTTTCTTTTTTAAAAAGTTGTAGATAATTGCATATAATTTATTCATATTTTAACATCCTTTTTGTTTACTTGTTTATTTATGACTTATAAAAAGTCTCTAAGCCTACCCAAAGCGGATAAGCTTAAAGTCTATTTATAGGCTACGCTCTAATCTTGTGCTGTATGTCCGCAATTCGTGACATAGTCGGCGCAATAAATGACTCACCTTGAAGCGTATTTCTATCTTCTACACCGAATAAAATCTTAACCGCTAGCCAATCTTGAGGCTTCAACCTTAGGCGCTTAGCCGTGATAGAACCGCCGTCAATTTCATTCAGGTGTTTGGCTGTAGTAACTGACCAATTATTAACTGACACATAAGTTGTATTATGCATAATATCAGTTACCGCCACCGGTGTAGCGTATGAGTACCAAACTTTTATTTTGTTTGGCGTGTCTGTAAGTGTGCTGAAACTAACGCCTTTAATCTTATAGCCGCCAGCGTTTGCGCTTTGTCTTATAGTGTTTTTTGTAAGCATTTTTATATCCTTTGTTTGCTTGTTTATTTGTATATTTTTAAAATTTAAAAACATATCTTTCTATTTCATACTATTAAATCAATGTCGTATGCTAAAATGGAATACCAGCTATGCGCATAACACATAGCTTAAATAAGAAAAAAACAGACACGGCCGCAACTGTGTCGGCATGTGTGTGTTAATTGTTATGATTGTCTATATTAAGTAATTATATGTAGAGACTATTAAAGTCATCCATAATATAACTAATATAGTAATACTTGAATAATACATTAGCCTTTATAAGTTAAGTTAGTTTAATAGATATAAGTAGAAGAGATATACTCTAAGTTAATACCTTAGGTACTACCTTAGGTACTACCTTAGTTAATACCTTAGGTACATACTACCCATACTAATACCTATTATAGATACACATAGTTGAACCTTTTTATATCTAATACGGGTACTTTAATAGGTTAACGCTGGGCGTGTGCTATGTGTTTGGCCGGGCGTGTGCTATGTGTATGCTATGTGTATGCTATGTGTATGCTCAAGTAAAAAAACAGACTAGCACACAAGCGCACAGTCACATTTTAAACCCTATGTCTACCCAAAGTTAACCAATTGCCCTCTATATATGGAATTGACCGGCGCAATACCTATATCATAAGGGTCATACGCTGGCGGTCTGTAGGATGTTAACGGGGAAAGCTGGCTCGCCTCTATATCGTTATACCCCCTCAGATTTTTTATTAAAATATTTTGGTTATTAAAGTACCCGTATAAGATATAAAAAGGTTACACACTATAAGGGATATACTTACTCCTTATTACCTAGACTTATTAACAAGTTACTAGCTTCTACAGCTCTATCAGGTGTCTGTAAAGACCATTTACTCACAGTTCCCTCACTGTTACCCCTTAAGACTTCCAAACCGGCTTCTTTATAGTTGCCTTCTTTTAAAGCTTTAATAGTTTTAGACCAACTACTTATGTTTGTCTCTCCCATTTGAAACACCATAGCAGTTAAAACACCAAATGCTTCAGGTTGCATGTCACTACCATCCATTATTCTGTATGCTCCATCCATAGCTTTCTTAAAATCAGACTCAAAAACAAGATTCCACCCAGCTTTATCTACAGGTGCAACCTCTCCGGGAAGCATTTTGTGTCCAAAACCGCCTGTAAGAAAACCTTCTGTAACTGCTTTATCCATATTACCTTTGTATTTTAAATTATAAGGTATAAGTTCGTAGCCTTCATGTCCTTTTACACGCTCTCTTACAACTTGCATATGCTTGTTGTTTCTAATATCTAGTTTATTATTATCCATGTTATATAAATCTGTCCTGTTTAGGTTTACGACCAATGGTGTTTTCCATGAATCTTTCAAGGTCTCTGTCCAATAAATCGTCTTTGTGTTGTTGGTAAGATAGAACGGTGTCTCTGTCCATACGTTCCACCCAATAATTAGCGGCAATAGCCAAAGCATCAATTTGGTCATCATGTCTTAAAGCTCCTCTATCTCTGGTTATCCTTGTCATCTGTCTAAAC
>Ga0307986_10002319_pt1 | contig 13652 bp, 12 predicted proteins | sample EllFjometageno82_FD_203170 | JGI IMG/M metagenome (GOLD analysis project Ga0307986, IMG submission 203170) | Marine microbial communities from Ellis Fjord, Antarctic Ocean - #82 | ecosystem: Environmental > Aquatic > Marine > Unclassified | place: Southern Ocean | collected 2014-10-09
CTGACAGAGAAAGATCTAAAAATGAAGCAGAAGCTTACGCTAACGATGTAATTCCAAGAGCAAGGGGTGAAGCTGAAAAAATTTTACAAGAAGCTGATGCTTACAAGAAACAAGTCGTTGCATCGGCTGAGGGTGATGCTAGTAGATTTTTAGCAATTTATAATGAATATAAAAATGCAAAAAAAGTGACACAAGAACGTATGTACTTTGAAACAATGGAAAAAGTACTAGCAGATATTGAAAAAGTTATTATTGATAAAAATTCTGGACAAGGTGTAGTTCCATATCTCGCTTTACCAGAGCTAAAAAAGAAAGGAAGTACTAATTAATGAAACTTCCTAAATTCTTAATACCAGCGATTGTTTTAATTGGTATAATTATGTTTCAAGCAGCTTTTGTCGTTAAAGAAATTGATCAAGCTATTGTTTTACAATTTGGTAATCCCAAAAAGATTATTACGGACGCCGGATTAAAATTTAAATTACCTTTCATTCAAAATGTTGTTTTCATAGATAAAAGAATTCTAAATTTAGATAATGCACCAGAGGAAGTTATTGCTGCAGATCAAAAAAGATTAATAGTTGATGCTTTTGCAAGATTTCAAATTGTAGATCCTTTAAAATTCTATATTTCAGTTGGCAACGAGAGAGTTGCGAGATCGAGATTATCAACAATTATAAACTCAAGAATTAGGGGTGTTTTAGGTACACAAGAATTATCTACACTACTTTCAAAAGAAAGAGCCAAGCAAATGGCAATTATTCAAAATGATGTGAATGAGGAGGCTAAAAGTTTTGGAATTAAAATCGTAGATGTTAGAATTAAAAGAGCAGATTTACCTCAGGCAAACAGTGAAGCTATTTACAAAAGGATGCAGACTGAAAGACAAAGAGAAGCAAAAGAATTTAGAGCAGAAGGAGCAGAAATTGCTGCAAAAATTACTTCAACAGCAGATAAAGACGTGACCGTACTTTTAGCTAACGCGAATAAGCAATCACAAATTTTTAAAGGAGAGGGTGATGGCCAAAGAAATAAAATATTTGCTGATGCCTACGGAAAAGACCCTGAGTTTTTTGGTTTCTATAGAGCAATGCAAGCTTACGAAACCGCTTTAATAGGTGGAGACACCTCTTTAATTCTTTCACCTGATAGTGATTTTTTCAAGTTTTTTGGTAAAGCAGGAATAACTAAAAGACCCTAATATATTTTAATGAAAGATTTAATCTCGGCTTTAGGATTACTTCTTTTTATAGAAGGATTATTCTTTGCCATTTTTCCAACAAGAATAAAAAATATGCTGAAAATAATAGAAAAAATTCCCGAAACTAAATTAAGAAGTGCAGGAGTTTTTTTTTTAATATTAGGGTTTTTAATTGTTTGGTATATAAAAAATTAAATGAAATTATTCAAAAATATATTATTAACATTTGTATTTTTTAACCTTGGGTTTGTTAATTTTTCAAACGCTAAACCTATCCCAGGTTCTTTTGCAGATATTGCAGAAAAATTAATGCCTTCTGTTGTAAATATTTCAACAACTCAAACTATTAAGACAAATGCAAATCAACTTCCTTTTCAGTTCCCTCCAGGCTCACCCTTTGAAGAAATGTTTAAAGACTTTAACCAACCAACTGAAAGAAAAGCTTCTTCTTTAGGTTCAGGTTTTATTATTAATAAAAACGGAACTATTATTACAAATAATCACGTTATCAATAATGCTGAAGATATTGTTATTAAGGTTGGCGATAAAGAATATAAAGCGAAAGTTTTAGGGGCAGATCCTTATTCTGATCTTGCTGTGTTGAAAATAGATACAAATGAACAATTTAAACCTGTTAAATTTGGTAATTCAGATAAAGCACGAGTAGGTGATTGGGTTGTTGCTATTGGGAATCCATTTGGTCTTGGAGGAACGGTTACAGCAGGAATTATTTCAGCAAGAAATAGAGATATTAATTTAACACGTTATGATGATTTTATTCAAACAGATGCTTCTATTAACCAAGGTAATTCAGGCGGACCTCTATTTAATTTAGATGGAGATGTTATAGGAATTAACACAGCAATCTTTTCAAATAAGCCATCATCAGGATCGGTAGGAATTGGTTTTGCCATTCCATCAAATGCTGCTTCAAATATTATCGATCAATTAACCAAATATGGTGAAACAAAAAGAGGTTGGTTAGGCGTTAGAATACAAGAAGTTACTAAAGAAATTGCCGAAGTTGAAAAATTAAAATCTTTGGAAGGAGCGCTTGTTGCAAGTGTAGGCGAAAAAAGCCCTGCAAAAAAAGCTGGTCTTGAAGCTGGAGATATTATTTTAAAGTTTGATGGAAAAAAAATAGACACTATGAGAACATTACCAAAATTAGTTTCAAATACCGAAGTTGGTAAAACAGTTGAATTAGAAATCTGGAGAGATAAAAAGTTGATCATTAAAAAATTAACATTAGGTAGACTAGAATCATCTGAAGATTTTAAAATAGAGACTAAAAAAAATAAACCAGAAACTGAAACACAAGACACTGAAATTGAAACTTTAAAAATAACGGTTAGAAACATTACTGCTAAAGACATCAAAGAAAGAAAATTATCAAAAAATTTAAAAGGAGTTGTTATAACAAGCATTTCAAATAAAAGTGTAGTTGCAGGGACGTTAAGAGAAGGGGATATTATTATTGAAGTACAAAAAAATACAGTTTTAAACCCTAAACAATTAAATCGTTTAATTGAAAGTATTTATAAAAAAGGTGGGCAAACACTATTGCTGACAATAATCAACAACAGCAACCAAAGAAGATATCTTGGTGTTAAAACTAATTAGGTTTGTCTAAGAAGATCATTCTTATTGCTGGCGCTACGGCTTCCGGAAAGTCAAAAATAGCTATCGAAATTGCCAAAAAAATTAAAGGAGAAATTATCAATGCTGACAGCATGCAGGTTTACAAAGAATTCTCTATTCTATCTTCTAGACCATCAAAAACTGATACAAAGAAAGTAAAACATCACCTTTATGGTTTTCAACCTGCAAAAAAACTCTTTTCAACAGGAGCTTGGTTAAAATTAGTTAAAAAACAAATAAACAAATGTATAAAAGATAAAAAAATTCCCATTCTTGTTGGTGGAACTGGTTTATATTTTGAGTCTGTTACAAAAGGTATGAGTAAAATTCCAAACTTTGACTTAAAAAAAAGAGATAAAATTAGAGTATTACAAAAAAAAATTGGTCAAAAAAAGTTTTATGAAAAACTTTTAAAACTAGACTCTTTAGTAAAAAACAAAATTGAATCATCTGATAAACAAAGATCTATTAGAGCGTATGAGGTAAAAAAATTTACTAAAAAATCTATTTTTGAATGGTATAAATTGACAAAGTCAGAATTTAAAAAATTTCAAATCTTTAAAATATTTATTAATACTCCAAGAGAAAAATTACTAAAGAATATTTCACACCGTGCAGAGCAAATGTTTAGAAACGATTGTATTAAAGAAGTTAAATATTTTTTAGATCTAAAAATTAATTCTTCATTACCAGTTAATAAAATAATTGGAGTACAAGAAATTAAAGATCATTTATCAGGTATTTCAAACTTATTACAGACTAAAGAACTCATCAATATTAGAACAAGACAATACGCTAAGAGACAGGTTACATGGGCAAGAGGCCACATGTCTGATTGGAATAAGCAATATTCAAACAATTTTAGCTCTCTTTCTAAAAAAATTTTAAAAGCTATAAGCTAAAACTTGACCACAGAAATTTCTCCGATAGATTGGATAAATGCCAAAATTATTATCAGGAGCAGCAATAGTTTTTAAAGTTCTCGAGGATCAAAATGTTGATCACATTTTTGGATATCCCGGAGGTGCTGTTCTTCCAATTTACGATGAATTAAAAAATCACAAAACTATAAAGCACATCTTAGCTAGACACGAGCAAGGTGCAGGTCACGCTGCTGAGGGTTACGCAAGATCTTCAGGCAAACCAGGTGTTGTATTAGTTACTTCTGGCCCAGGTGCTACCAATGTCGTTACAGCTTTAGCAGATGCTTATATGGACTCAGTTCCGTTAGTTTGTATAAGCGGACAAGTCCCAACACATTTAATCGGTACGGATGCTTTTCAAGAATGCGACACTACAGGAATTACAAGACCATGTACAAAATACAATTGGTTAGTAAAAGATGTAAACGATTTAGCTAAAATTTTACACACTGCTTTCGAAGTAGCCACATCAGGAAGACCAGGGCCAGTATTAGTTGATATTCCCAAAGATATTCAGTTTAAAAAAGGAACTTATAATTTTACAAAAAATAAAATTATTAAAAATTTTAACAAGACAATAAAAAAAAAAGTTTCTGAACAAGAATTAGATCAACTTATAACAATGATGAAAAATTCATCTAAACCTATTTTTTATACAGGGGGTGGTGTAATTAATTCTGGGCCAAATGCTAGTGAGCTACTAAGAAAGCTCGTTTCCATAACTGGATTTCCAATTACTTCAACACTACAAGGCCTCGGTGCGTATCCTGGTGATGACCATCAATTTTTAGGAATGTTGGGAATGCATGGAACTTACGAAGCTAATAATGCAATGCATGATTGTGATCTAATGATAAATATTGGAGCAAGATTTGATGATAGGATCACAGGAAAAATTGATGAGTTTTCTCCAAGGTCTAAAAAAGTTCATATCGATATCGACCCTTCTTCTATAGGTAAAATTGTTAAAGTAGATTTAGCTTTAGTAAGTGATGTCGATATTTTTCTTTTAGCTTTAATTAAAAGATTTAAAGAAAAAAACAAAAATTTTGTAGATGTCAATAAAGAAAATATAGCAAAATGGTGGAAACAAATTAACAAATGGAGAGAAAAGAAATCTTTAAACTATAAAGCTAGTGACACTATCATTAAACCCCAATATGCTGTTGAAAGGCTTTATGAACTTACAAAAAATCAAGATACTTTTATAACAACAGAAGTAGGCCAGCATCAGATGTGGGCTGCGCAGTATTACAAATTCGATAAACCTAATAGATGGATGACTTCCGGCGGATTGGGAACAATGGGTTATGGTTTACCCGCAGCTATCGGAGTTCAGATAGCTAATCCTGGAAAACTAGTAGTTGATATTGCTGGTGAAGCTTCTGTGTTGATGACAATGCAAGAAATATCTACAGCTGTTCAGTATAAATTGCCTATAAAAATTTTTATATTAAATAATCAATATATGGGAATGGTTAGGCAGTGGCAGGAATTATTACACGAAAAAAATTATTCTGAAAGTTATTCTGCGGCATTACCTGACTTTGTTAAATTAGCAGAAGCATATGGTTGTGTTGGTATAAGAGCTTCCAAACCAAGTGAATTAGATGAAAAAATTAATGAAATGATTAATGTTGATAGACCAGTTATTTTTGATTGTTTGGTTGATAAAACAGAAAACTGCTATCCAATGATACCTTCAGGTAAAGCACACAATCAGATGCTTTTAGGTCCAGAGGATGAAAAGGAAATTTCCGAAGAAGGGAAGACTTTAGTTTAATGGCTAAATCAAAATCAGCTTATAGCGAACCAACAAAACTTGGAAAACCTGCTCATCATATTATTGTTGTTTGGGTGGACAACGAAACTGGCGTATTAGCAAGAGTGATAGGACTTTTTTCTGGCAGAGGTTACAACATTGAGTCTTTAGCAGTAGCAGAAGTAGATAAGTTAAAACATTTATCTAGAATTACTATTGTCTCAATTGGAACCCCTGAAGTTATAGAGCAGATAAAACTACAACTAAGAAAACTTCTTTGTGTTCATAAAGTTGCTGACTTTAATAGAAGTGATCCAGATATACTTTTTAGAGAACTTGCTCTTTTTAAAATTGTTTCTTCAACAAAAAATCAAGAAAAAGTTAAAAAAGCTTGTAAAAAATATAATTCAGTTATCTTAGATAAAACAAAAAAGTCTTTCGTTATTCAAATAACTGCTTTAAGAAGAGAAATTGATAAACTAATTAAAGTTATTAGACCGTTGGGATTAGTTAGCATTTCAAGAACAGGTGCGGTAGCTATGACAAGAGGAGCAGAAATTTTAAAATAAATTTAGGAGAAAAAAATGAAAATGTATTATGAAAAAGACGCAGACGTAAATTTAATTAAAGAGAAAAAAGTTGCTATTTTTGGATACGGAAGCCAAGGACACGCACATGCACTAAACTTAAAAGATAGTGGAGTAAAAGAAGTTGTTGTTGCTCTTAGAGAAGGTTCTCCCAGTATCAAAAAAGCTGAAAGCCAAGGTTTAAAAGTTATGCCTCTTTCTGATGCTGCAGCTTGGGCTGACGTAGTTATGATTTTAACACCTGATGAATTACAAGCACAAATTTATAAAAACCACGTTGAACAAAGAATGAGAGAAGGAACAAGTTTAGCTTTTGCTCATGGGTTAAATATTCATTACAAACTTATTGAATCAAGAAAAGATTTAGATGTATTTATGGTTGCGCCTAAAGGACCTGGTCATTTAGTTAGAAGTGAATATCAAAAAGGTGGAGGGGTGCCTTGTTTGATGGCAGTACATAAGGACAGCACAGGCAAAGCAAGAGATCTTGCAATGTCTTATGCCGCTTGTATTGGAGGTGGTAAATCTGGAATAATCGAAACTAACTTTAAAGATGAATGTGAGACAGATCTATTTGGTGAACAAGCTGTTTTATGTGGAGGTCTTGTAGAACTTATTAAAAATGGTTTTGAAACTTTAACAGAAGCGGGCTACCCACCTGAGATGGCATACTTTGAAGTTTTACACGAAGTAAAACTAATTGTTGACTTAATTTATGAAGGAGGAATAGCCAACATGAACTACTCTATTTCAAATACAGCTGAATACGGAGAATATGTTTCAGGTAAAAAAGTAGTAGATAGTAAATCTAAAGAAAAAATGAAAGAAATCCTGAAAGATATTCAGTCTGGTAAATTTACTAAAGACTGGATGGAAGAATGTAAGGGTGGTCAAAAAAACTTTCTTAAGATGAGAGCTGATTTAGCTAAGCATCCAATTGAAGAAGTGGGTAAAAAACTAAGAGATATGATGCCTTGGATTGGAAAAGATAAACTAGTGGACCAGTCTAAGAACTAAAAACCATTTTAAACACAAAGCTCCAAAAAATATTTGGCAAACTCCCTTTTTGATTGTATTATAAAGTGTCCAAAAATTGATAAATTTCATCATCTTGGTCATATAAATACTTATGAGCGATAAAAATAGAATTATAATCTTTGATACCACGATGCGAGATGGCGAACAGTCACCAGGTGCATCTATGAGTTTAGAAGAAAAAATTCAAATCTCTCGTGTATTTGATGAGTTAGGTGTCGACGTTATAGAAGCAGGTTTCCCCATTGCATCACCTGGAGATTTTGAGGCGGTAACAGAAATTAGTAAAATATTAAAAAAATCAGTGCCATGTGGTTTAGCTAGAGCAACTAAAAAAGATATTGATGCCTGTAAAGACTCATTAGGACACGCAAAAAGATTTAGAATACATACTTTTATTTCTACAAGCCCGCTCCACATGAAGCATAAATTAAATAAATCACCAGAAGAAGTTTTAGAAGCCATTAAGGAAAGTGTTACTTATGCTAAAAAATTTACCGAAGATGTTGAGTGGTCTTGTGAAGATGGAACAAGAACAGACATGGATTATATGTGTAGATCTGTTGAGCTTGCTATTAAATCTGGAGCTACAACAATAAATATTCCAGACACAGTTGGTTATTCTGTTCCTTCAGAATTCAAAAAAATTATAGAAACATTAATAAATAAAGTACCAAATATTGATAAAGCAATTCTTTCAACTCATTGTCACAACGATCTTGGTTTAGCTGTTGCAAACTCTTTAGCAGGAGTAATGGCAGGAGCAAGACAGATTGAATGTACTATTAATGGAATAGGTGAGCGGGCAGGAAATGCTGCTCTTGAAGAAGTTGTCATGGCAATGAAAACTAGAAATGATTTGATGCCCTTTACCACGGGGATTGATACAAAATTAATAAGCAAGGCATCTAAGGTTGTGTCCAACGCAACTGGTTTTCCAGTTCAATTCAATAAAGCAATTGTTGGAAAAAATGCTTTTGCACATGAATCAGGCATTCATCAAGACGGAATGCTTAAGAACAGTAAAACTTATGAAATTATGACTCCAGAAAGTGTTGGTGTTAAAAAAACTTCTTTAGTTATGGGTAAACATTCTGGACGCCATGCTTTTAAAGATAAGTTAGGTGACCTAGGTTATGTTGGAGTAACTGACGATGTTATTCAATTAGCATTTGGCAAATTTAAAATTTTAGCTGATAAAAAAAAACATATCTACGATGATGATATAGCCGCTCTAGTAGATGATAGTTTAATTAAAGAAGCAAACGTTATAAAGTTAAAATCTTTAAAAGTAACTGCAGGAACAGGTGAGCCTCAAAAAGCAGAAATGACACTTGAAGTTATGGGTGAAATAAAAACAGCCAGTGAAACAGGTGATGGGCCAGTTGATGCAATATTTAAATGTATAAAAAAATTATATAAGCATGAAGTAAAATTACAACTATACCAAGTACACGCAGTAACCGAAGGAACTGATGCGCAAGCAACTGTAAGTGTAAGAATTGAGGAAGAAGGTAAAATAACAGTAGGCCAAGCAGCTAATACAGATACTCTAGTTGCATCAGCTGATGCCTATTTAAATGCTTTAAATAAACTAATAATCAAACGTAAACGAACAGCGCCAGACGAAAGTTTTAGCGCTACAGCACAGAAAGAAAAATAAAACTATGTGGAAATGGAAAACAATCAAGGCTATGTGGACACAAGACATGGCTATCGATCTTGGAACAGCTAACACACTTGTCGTATTAAGAGAAAAAGGAGTAGTTCTAAATGAACCTTCTGTAGTTGCCATCGTAAATGATGGGGGAAAAAGAACAGTACTTGCTGTAGGTGACGAGGCTAAAACTATGCTAGGAAGAACCCCAGGAAATATACAAGCAATCAGACCACTAAGAGACGGAGTTATAGCTGATTTTATTGTTACAGAAGAAATGATTAAGCACTTTATTAAAAAAGTGCACATTAAAAATACATTTGCTAATCCTAGAATTTTAATTTGTGTACCAACTGGTTCCACGCCCGTAGAAAGAAAAGCTATTCAAGACTCAGCGTTAGCAGCAGGCGCTAGAAGGGTTCAATTAATTGAAGAACCGATTGCAGCTGCTATTGGAGCTGGGCTTCCTATTTCTGAAGCTACAGGTTCTATGATTGTAGATATAGGTGGAGGTACAACAGAGATTGCCGTCATGTCTTTAGGGGGTGTAGTTTTTTCTAAGTCTTTACGTATTGCCGGAGATGCAATGGATGCAGCTATTATTAATTATATGAGAAAAAAATTTAATTTGCTAATTGGTGAGTCAACTGCAGAAAAAATTAAAAAAGAAATTGGAACTGCAATACCAACTACTAATAATATTTTTTTAATGAAAGGTAGAGATATTAGAACAGGAACACCAAAAGAAATCTCACTCACTGAAGAAGATACATGCGAAGCGTTAATGCCTATTCTAAATCAAATGCTTGCTGCTATTAAAGAGGCTCTAGAGAGCACACCACCAGAGTTATCTGCCGATTTAGTTGACATGGGTTTAGTGCTTACAGGTGGTGGGGCTTTATTAAAAAATATAGATAAGTTAATTTCAAAAGACACAGGTTTACCAGTTACAATTGCTGACAACCCATTAGAATGCGTTGCATTGGGAACTGGTAAAGCATTGGAGAATGAAGAGTTATTTTCAACAATGTTATCTGAGTATTAATTTAGTTAGTAAATTCAAATGGCAGATCATAGAGATGATTTTATAATAGCGATACGTTACGCGCTTTTAAAAAAAGGGGCGAAACAAAAATTTTCTCTCTTTTTTTTAATTGTACTTTCGATTTCAATCATCACTTTAGATAAATTTGAATTATCATTTATGAGTCCTGTGAGAGCAGTTCTTAATGACTTTGTTTACCGTGTATCTGTTGTTGCTTCGCAACCAGAAAAAATTAAAAAAAACGTGGAAAAAAAAATTACTAATCACTACAATGTCATGAAAGAAAATAAATTCTTAATAGATGAGATAGAGTATTTAAAACGACAAAAATTTAATAACGCTTATCTTTCATCTGAAAATCAGCTTTTAAAGACAGCCTTAGAATTTTCAGAAAATAAAAATTTTGAGCAAAATTTTTCTATTGTAGCTAAAGTCATTCTTGATCAAGAAAGTCCTTACTTGAAGTCTGTATTAATAAACAAAGGTACCAACCATGGAATTGAAAAAGGCATGACAGTATTTAGTAAAGATTATTTAATGGGAACCGTTATTGAGACAAATTATCTAAGCTCTAGAGTTCTTCTATTAACGGATTTAAATAGTAGACTTCCTATTGTAATAGAAGATTCAACAATTAATGGAATTTTAGGAGGGTTAGGCAATAAATCAAATCTTAATATAGCCTATTTACCAGATAATTACGAATTAGAAGCAAATAAAATAATTTTCACTTCTGGCAAGGACGGTTTTATTGTCCCTGGCATTCCGGTTGCAGAGACCTACTTAAATAAAAAAAATAAAATTTTAATAAGACTTTTAGCAGATCCAAATCAAGCTTTAGTCGTTAACGTAACTAACGGACAAATCAATAACTAAACTAAAAATGTACTATTTTAAAATAATTAAAGACAAATTTCTCATTTCTTTGCCAATAATATTATTATATTTTTTTTCATTTTATCACTTTCAAATACCTGAAGTTGGAAAAATAAATTTTTTTTCTTTTAATTTTCAAATGATACTTATTTACTTTTATGTTTTAAAATTTCCTGAAAATTTAGGATATGGAAATATATTTGTAGCAGGAATTATAAATGATACAGTTTTAGGAATATCACTTGGTACAACATCTTTAAGTTATTTATCATTATCTCTTGTTACCAGCTACGTAAGAAATGCAACCCTTAGATCTAGAATGACATCTGAATGGTTTGCTTTTATACCTGCCTTATTTTTTTCTAATTTAGTATTTTTAATAATTATTAATAATTTTTCTAATGTATCATTTTATTATTTAGAATTACTGCAGAATACTTTTTTCACTTTTTTATTTTTTCCAATCTTTTATTATATTTTTAGTCAATATCAAAAAATAATTTTTAAAAAAAAAGATAATGCTCAATTTTAATTCTTCAAATATAGCTAGTAAAACGCGAACTATTGGAAGAAGAATGTTTTTGCTTAATTCTATTAAAGCACTTGTTCTAGTGGGAATTTTTGGAAGACTAGCAACTTTGCAAATCAAAGAAAGTACAAAATATAGGTCTTTGGCTGATAAAAATAGATTTAGAGAATCCAAATTTGCCCCTCCAAGAGGAATAATCAAAGATTATTTTGACACTGAGATTGCCTCAAACACCAGAATATACCAATTACACATTACACCTGAAAATACACCGAATACAAATGAACTTTTAATCAGATTAAAAAGCATAATTAATATTTCAGATAGAAAAATAAATTTAATAAAAAAAAAAATTATCAAACAAAAAAGTTGGGAAATAACAATAGTTTCTGATAATTTAAGTTGGGAAGAATTTTCAAGACTGAATTTATTTTTACACGAATTAGAAGGAGCAACCCCAGTAGTCTCTATCGCTAGAGTTTATAAAAACAATGCATCAGCCCATGCAATTGGTTATGTCTCTGAAATTAGCCCAAAAGATATTAGAAGAAAAAAATATTTAAAAAACATAAACATCCCAAGTATTGGGGTTGGAAAAGCAGGTTTAGAATCAACGTTAGATGAAGAGATGCTTGGTTCACCAGGCTTCCTTAGATACGAAGTAAATGCCTATGGAAAAAAAATTAAACAAGTATCAATTGATAAAGGTCTACAGGGTAAAACTTTTAAAACAACACTTGATAATGAAGTGCAGGTTTTTGCTTCAAAATTATTAGAAAATGTTAGTGGAGCAGCTTGCGTAATGGATATTTATAATGGTGATATTATCAGTATGGTCTCTTCTCCAACTTTTAATCCTAATTCATTTATTCACGGAATTAAGACAGAAGAATGGAATAATTTGTTGGAAAACAGAGACAAACCAATGATAAATAAAGCATTGTCAGGTCTTTACCCTCCAGGTTCTACTATTAAAACTTTGACTGCTATAAGCGCTTTAGAAAATGACATTGTAAGCTCAAAACTTAGAGTGAAATGTACTGGCTTCATCGATCTACATGGGGAAAGATTTCACTGTTGGAAAAAAAAAGGGCATGGTGTTGTAGGTATGCGTACTGCTTTAAAAAAATCTTGTGATGTTTATTTTTACGAGGTTTCAAGATTATTAGGTATAGACAGATTAGCAGTTACAGCTAAAAAATTTGGACTAGGCAACAAAGTATTAGATAATTATAGTGAAGAGAAAGTAGGAGTAGTTCCCAATACCAAGTGGAAAATAAAAGAATTAGGAAAAAATTGGTACATAGGAGAGACACTGCACTCTGGTATTGGCCAAGGTTACTTTTTAACCACTCCATTACAACTTACTTTGATGACCGCTCAAATAGCTAACGGTGGCTTTAAAATTAAACCAAAGATTTTAATAGATAAAAATGATGAGGTTAGCAATTTAGAAAAATATTTAAATCATAAAAACTCTACGCCGGGAAATATAATGTCTACTGATGATCAAATATTCAACTTTGGCCTACAGCCACTATTTAGAAATCAAGAGAATATAAACCTTGTTAAAGATGCCATGTTTGCTGCAACAAATGAAATTGGAGGCACATCTTATCGTTCTAGGCATAAGGATAAAAATTATATGTTTGCAGGGAAAACTGGCTCATCTCAAATAAAAAGATTTACTCAAGAGCAAAGAGAAGCAGAAGTAAAACAAGATGAAATTACCTATTTAGAAAGAGATCATGCATGGTTTGTTGCATTTGCTCCTGTAAGTGATCCTAGGTATGCCATTAGTGTTTTAGTAGAACATGGTGGATCAGGTAGTGTAGCAGCAGCACCAATAGCAAAAAAAATTATAAAGAAAGTTCTAGAACGCCATCAATCTAGAACCAGTTACCCAAACAGATTAAAAGAGAACGTATAATGTTATATAATAGATATTCTCTTCAGACACCCTTTTCTCTTAAAAGTAAAATACTTAGTTTAGATTTTACATTATTATTTTCTATTTTATTATTAGGTGTCATTAGTATCTTTGCTCAATTTTCCTCAAGCGGAGGAACTTTTGACTATTACTCTAAAAGTCACGCCCTAAGGTTTGGTGTATTTTTTATATTATTTTTAATCATTTCTTTTACTCATATTAAGTTTTGGCACAGCACATCTCTTCTGATCTACTTTTCTTTATTCTTATTACTTTTATTTGTTAAATTTTATGGCATTCAATCGCAAGGATCGAGAAGATGGGTAAATCTTTTTGTAATTAATCTACAGCCTTCAGAATTAATGAAGATAGGAATTATTTTATTTTTATCAGATTATTATCATAAAATTTCAGAAGGGGATGTTAACAAAGTGAGATATATCCTTTACCCAGTTCTCGCTATAGT
>Ga0307986_10002321_pt1 | contig 13651 bp, 11 predicted proteins | sample EllFjometageno82_FD_203170 | JGI IMG/M metagenome (GOLD analysis project Ga0307986, IMG submission 203170) | Marine microbial communities from Ellis Fjord, Antarctic Ocean - #82 | ecosystem: Environmental > Aquatic > Marine > Unclassified | place: Southern Ocean | collected 2014-10-09
TATCAAATACATTAAAGGGGATCTGAACAACATCTAGCCTGGATAAATTCAGAACAGAGTAAACTTCTTCAGGGTTGTATGCAGATATACCTATTTTGCTGGTTAATTTTTTTTTTTTGATAAAATTTAATATATTTAATAAAAGAATATTTTTTTTTTTATTCTTGCTAATTTCATGAGCTAATAAACATGAATATTTTTTTTTTCCTAAAGTATTTAATGAAGTTTTAACTATATCCAAAAAATATAATTTTAAATTTTTTATTGACTTATAATTTTTTGGTAGCTGGATCTTTGAAATAAACGAGAGACCTTTAGTGTCAATTTTTTTAAAAACACTATCTATGTTCCCATAAGAAATTGCATCATCAATAGTAATTATATTATTATCTCTACAATGATTAACAATTTTTTTTAAGTTTGAAATGGAGGGTATTTTAAATTTATTTATTCCATATTTTTTGCTAAAATTAGCAGAACCGATAATTATCTTCATTAAATTTTAAGAAATAGTTTTTATAAGTTTTTTAATTTCATTTACATTTAAAAACTTTGGATTTTTTCCTGAATTATATTGAAAATTTTTTTTAACTTTCTTAACATTTTTCTGTTTCAAATATTTTTTGTACAAAGATCTAGAAAGTGGATTGTTTGATTGGTCTAAAGAAGGACTTAAAATGACATAATATTTACCTATATCTACAGTATTTACAGCCTCATTATCTGATATTAATTCCTCATGTATCTTTTCCCCTGGCCTTACACCAATAATTTTTATCTTTGCTTTATCAGAGATAGCTTTGGCTAAAGTAGTAATTTTATAAGATGGAATCTTTGGTACAAAAATTTCCCCTCCTATAGATTTATCCAATGCATGTAAAACTAGTTTAACACTATCTGACATAGTTATATTAAATCTTGTCATTTCTGGGTCTGTAATTTTGATAACCCCAGTTTTTTTTTGTTTAATAAATTCTGGAATTACTGATCCTCTACTGCCCATAACATTTCCATATCTAACAACGCTAAATACTTTATTTTTTTTTCCTACCATATTATTTGCTGATACAAAAAGTTTATCGGAGCAAAGTTTTGTTGCACCATATAAATTTACTGGTGAAACTGCCTTATCTGTAGAGAGTGCTACTATTTTTTTTACATTTGGAGAGTCCAAACATGCTTCAATTATGTTTTGAGCTCCAATAACATTTGTTTTAATTGCCTCAAACGGGTTGTACTCAGCAGCTTCAACTTGTTTTAAAGCAGCAGCATGTATAACGTAATCAACTTCCTCTAATGCTCTCTTTAATCTATCTAAATCTCTTACATCTCCTATAAAATATCTAATAAATGGATATTTTTCTTCACTATATGTAGTGGCCATTTCAAACTGCTTTAATTCATCTCTACTAAAAATTATAATTTTTTTAAATCCTGTATAATTTTTAATTAAATATTTTAAGAAACCCTTTCCAAAAGATCCTGTACCACCAGTAATAAGTATTGATTTATTTCTAAACATTGTGAATTAAACTAGTTAATGATAATTGATTTTAAAGTAAAGTATTTTTTAAAATTAATCATTAATTTAGCCATCCTCCCAGATAGGTTTTTTTAATTTCCATTTATTTCCATCTTTAAACCAAAGATGTTCTGGTCTTGATCTTTCAATTACTTCATGAAATTGCTTATCATTTATTTGCATATATTCTAAAAAATCTCCATAATATTTGCTTGGAAATTCAGAGTCGAACCTTTTTACTAAAGCAATTCCTTCGTCTCTACTAATTATACCTGATCTAATTTCTTGTTCTGCTGCAGCCGTAGCTCTTCCCATGCCAAATTTAATATAATATGTATAAAAATGTAAATAATCTATCTTATCGTCCATTGAGGCATACTTGTCATAACTTCCTTGAATTCTCTCCTCTTCTGGCAGAAAATTTGAGTTTTCTAACACATAATAATAGGTATTATGAAAATTCCACTTTTTATAATAACTGAAATAATGAAATTCAGCTTTGCTCGATTTAAACTTATCAGTTTCTATTGGCAGGTAGTCTTTTATATCATTTAGTGTAAAATTATATTTTTTTAAGATATCTTCTAAATGAACTCCACCAAAAAAAATTTCTTGATGATCTATTTTATCTTTCGTAAACCGATCTGTATTCATAGTTGGTTCTTTCCACCTTTCTGGGTCTGAACCAAACTCAGCATCATGCTCTCCAAACATAATTAATTCAATATTATTTTCAATTGCAACGCGCGGAGCAAAATTTTTTTGTCCAATAATGAATGGTTGAAAAGGGTGACACAAATTTAAGAAAGCTAGTTTTGTTAAAACTTGATGTACATCTTTATTAGTTTTATTAAACTCGATATTAAACCCTAAATCAATCCAGGCTCTTAAGTTTTCTTTTCCTTTTTTTGTTATCATAGTTGGAGACCATGAACATAATAAAGGATTCATTCTATATTTATTTTTCAATTGATGGGCAACGTAAATACTATCCTTTCCACCACTTCCTGGAACAAGTACATCATAATCACCATTATTTTTTCTGTGTCTATTACATAATTCTTCTAATTCTTTCTCTCTCTCACCCCAGTTTATTATATTATTTTTAATATGATTATATGAGCAACCACCACAAATATTTTGTTCATTAAGCATAACATAATTTTTTTTTTGTAAGGTAGTTTGAGAAAACTCTTGAGCTACAGCTGGTCTTTGATTGCTTCTAGTGCATTCTTTACAAAATTTTATGTCTAAAGGTAGACCATATTTTCCCGTATTTTTCATAATTACAAATTTAAAAAATTATTGATTACTTTAATTCCACTTTTTCTACTTTTTTCAATATGGAATTGAACACCAAAAATATTATCCTTAGCAATGGCAGCTGCGTATTCTATATCGTGATATTTTACTGATGCTATTTGATTTTCAGTTGAGCTTACCGCATATGAGTGCATAAAATAAAATTGATCATTTTCATCAACATTTTTTAGCAATTTATTATCAGATTTAATTTTAATATTATTATATCCAATGACCGGCAATGGATTTTTTGTTTTAATTTTTTTTACATTGTAATTTAAAATATTTAAACCCTCTGTTAATTGTATTTCCTCACTACTTTTTGCAAATAATTGCATGCCTATACATATTCCTAGTGTAATTTTCTTTTTTGCATTAACCACCAGTTCATTTTTCATGTTCTTGTCTATTATGTTCTCTATTGTTTTATTAAAAGTTCCTACTCCAGGTAATACGATTTTATCAAACTTGTTGAAATCATCATTTTTTTCAATAAACCCAACGCTTGCATCGCAATATTCTAGTGCGTCCTTGATACTATTTAGATTCCCACAATTAGGCAATTTGAGAATACCTATTTTACCTTTACTATTCATTAATTAACCTCTTAACTAAACTTATATTTTTGATATCGTCATAAAACATGGTTGATAAACATATGCCTTCCGGTTTATGAATTTTTAACAAATCTGAAATATGCTCTAGTTTACCTGCTCCACTAGCTATTATTAGGGGAACTTTTATAAACTTTATAACTTTTTTATATAATTCTAAGTCAAACCCTTTTTTAGAGCCATCTTTGTCAACAGATTGCAATAATATTTCTCCCACTCCCAAATCTTGGGCTATTTTAATCCATTCAAGAATATTTCTTGATGAAGGGCATCTTCCATTATCAGAATAGCACAACCAATCATTTTCAACTTTTTTTGCTTCAATATTCAACACTAGACTTTGAGATCCATAGTTTTTTGCTATTTGATAAATAATTTTTTCATCAAATTGTAATGCGTGTGTGTTTATTGCCACTTTATCAGCACCATTTTCAAATAAGTTATTACAATCTTCAATTGACTTAATTGCACCACCTACAGTGACAGGTATAAAAATATTTTTTAAATTTTGTTTTAACGATTCTATTTGAAACTTTCTTTCATAGAGACTTGCAACAATATCAATATAAATTAACTCATCTATTCCCGAGTTATAAATAGATTGAATAACACTTTTTATTTTACCAATTTTTTTTAGGCCTTCAAAATAAATTGGTTTCACAACAAAATTATTTTTGATTTCAATTTTGGCTATAAGCCTTGTCTTAATCATTTCTAAATAAAATTGCTAAAGATCCACCTGGATGTTCTGTATTAATAATGGTTGATTTTTTTGTGTTATTAAAAATAAAGTCTATGTCATTTGAATCAAGAATTGGATGCACAAATTTTTTTTTTTTAAGTATAAATTTAAAAATATCTTCTACGGTATATTTATCTCTTTGTAAAAAAAATCCACCATTTTTTTGATTAAAATCTTTTTCTAGTTTTCTTTCTAAATCTGCAATTCTAAAGTCTTCTAATATATAAACACCACCAGCCTTTAAATGTTTGTAAAAATTTTTTAAATTATAAAAAAAACCAGTATACGTATGGCTAGAGTCATCTATTATTATGTCGAATTTTTTGTTTTTATTAAGAAAGTTATCAACTTTTTTTTGATTAAAACAATCAACACTAGAATAATTCAATCTCTTGCCCCTATAAAAAAGTTTATCTCTCTTTTTAATATCCATGCCATTAATTAAGGCATTAGGAAAATATTTGTACCAGCTAGCTATTGAATGGCCATTTGCTACTCCTATCTCTAAAAAATTTATATCTTTATTTTTTAAATTCTTAAAAATTTCTTCGTATATATTGGTAAAATTATTCCCTAACTGATATTCAAAGTCATAAGCATTTTCTCTTTTAATCCATTCCTCATAGTTTTTAAATTTAACATCTTTATCTAAAATTAAATGATCATAGGTTTTTTTCCCATCTAGTTTTCCTTTATCTGATCCAAATCTTAGAAAAAGCTCATCTAAATTTGGACTGTTTAAAAAATTTATTTTATCTAAGTCAATTTTATTATTACCAAATAAAGTAGTAAAAGACTTATATATGACATTTTTAAAATCTCCTTTTTTTAAATGAAATAAGAATCTTTTAAATAAATATTTTAATTGAGTGGTCATGATTATTAATTATTAATTTTTAATTTCCTTAGGTATGTAGGCATTATCGATTTTCTTTTTTTCAATAAAGGGGTCATAAAAAATTTTAGTGTTTTTTAATTTGGAAAAAAAATAATCTATATGCTTCGTTCTTCTCAGTCTTTCTATGGCATCTCTATAATAAAGTTCGTAAATCATAAAGTTTGTTGAATGTGCACCCTTAATACCATATCGAACAACAATAGCATCTCTATTTTTTATCGAATTTGAATTAAATGCTGAGCCAGAATGAAAAAGATTTGTATAAAAAATCAGTAAATCACCAGCTTTATATATAATTTTTTTACTAATTATTCTTTCAATAGTTTTTCTTAAAAATAAAAGATATTTCTTATTCTTAATTCTTAAGTGAATATTTCTTAATAAATTTGAAAATGTGTATCTATATTTTTTCAGAAAACTTTTTTTTATCAAGGATAGGTAAGTTTCTGTAACATTTGAGTCACACAAATAGTAAATTATTGTCACGACTCTATATTTTTCTGATAAATTCCAATCTGGACCAAATCCAGTTCGCCTACATGGATTATCTCTATGCCAGCTCCATACGTTACTGGTTTTAGACTTTAAAATTGATAAATCATGTAAAAAAGCCACGTCATTACCTATAAGATTCTTTAATAACGTAATGGTTTTATTTCTACAAATTAATTCAACTAAATCCTTATCATCAAACTCTGATTTAGCTGAGTTAACTTTATATTCTTTTATTTTTTTTGAGAATAGCTTTATCTCTGAGTTCTCTAAAAAATTTTTTTTTGTCAAATAACCATTTTCTAAAAAGAATTTATTGTCTATATTATCTATCACTAGTCCAGTTTATATTTTTGTTTAATTATTTTTTTTATTTTTTTAACTCCTAAAACGTTTTTTTTATCTGTGCATATATAACATTTTATGTAATTTTTATAATCTCTTTTAATCTCTTTGGTGGTTTTTATAATCTTATTTTTAATTAAAAAGCCTTTAGTTAAATTTAAATTTTCGATATTATCAATTGTAGATATAGGAACATGCAGTTCCCTCACATAATGTAATCCGGATGCAATTTGATTTTCATCCATAATTTTTGATTGGATTGTAGTAATATTTTTATTTAATAACACAGCATCTATTATGGCGCTAGATTCAAAAAAAACTACCAAAAAAGATTTATAAATATATTCTCTAGTTTTATATTTTTTAACATCAAAATCTTTAAAAAATTTTTTTTTTTCTATTAAGTTATCGTTTGGATGAATACAAATTATTACTTTTTTTTTAAGAACTTTTGATAGTTTTTTGAGGTAAATATTAAATTTCTTGTAATGTAGTGTGATATCTTCTTTTTTAATTATATTTCTAAATTTTGCCCATTGTGGTTCGTTTAATTGTTCATCGAGTACTGTTATATAATCATTTTTAATTTCAAGTTTTTCATTTAAGAAAATGTCATGAGCTCTACTATTAATGGGAACAAGTTTTTTTACATAAGGCAAATTAAATATGCTGGCCACTTTATTAACGGTATTAATTTTATTATACCTTATGTAATGAGAATTTGAAATAAATCTTATATCAATTTTTCTAACTAGACCAATCATACTCAAGACAACAGTTAATTTATGTGAAAGTTTTTTAATTAAAAAATTTTTTAATATCTTTATTTTATGCTGTGAAAGACCGTACGTATAATTTTCATTCCCTACATTATTAATTTGCAATAACCTTACATCGTAAAATTTAAGAAAAATATTAAGAAACAGTTCACTATAACTAGTACCAAAGCTTTTAATGCCAACAATTTTTTTATTTTTTAGAAACTTGTGGAAATGAATAAATTTATTTAAAGAAAAGAATTTTAAATTTAAATCTGGAAAAGAGTCCTGTAAAATTTTTGATTCTAAGTTATTTTTTTTATGTAAAAATCTTAAATTATTTACATCTACAATGAAAATATTCTTGAAGCTTTTAAATAAATAATTGTATGTAAAATAATTATTTGATAAAATTAACTTAAAATGCTTATCATCATTTATTGAATGGAATAATACCAGACATTCGTATTTTTTCATTTATTTATTATGAGTTAATAATTCGTCAAAATTACTAAATTCATTCAAATTTTTATCATTTAGATAAAATATTTTTTTACATTTTTTAAATATAGAATATCTGTGAGAAATGATGACTAATGTTACCCTTATATTTAAAGCATAAAGATCATTTATAATTTTTTCTTCATTTTCTATATCTAGAGAGCTTGTCGGTTCATCCAGTATAATTAGCTTTGGCTTAAAATAAAAACATCTGGCCAAAGAAATTCTTTGTCTTTGACCTCCAGATAATTTGATGCCTTTCTCTCCTACAATCGTATTTTCTTTATCCTCAAGATTTTCTATAAACCCATCTAAATGTGCAAGTTTTACTGCTTCCTTATAATTTGCATAATTAAAGTTTTCCTTTTCTTCCCCGAATGCAATGTTCGCTTTTATAGTATCGTCTAAAAGATATGTTTCCTGAGGCACATACCCTACATTTTTGATCCAATTTGTATTAATATCATTTGTGACTTCACTCCCATCGATTATAATTTTTCCTTTAGTGGGTTTTAGCAGGCCTACTAATAAATCTAATAAAGTACTTTTTCCCTCACCAGATTTTCCAGCAATCCCTATTGTTTCACCAAATTTTATTTTAAGATTAATGTTTTCTAAAACTTTAGATTTTGTGTTTGGGTATTTAAAACTTACATTTTCAATTTCAATAGTGTTCTTAAATTCTATTTTTTTTTGTTTGTTTGCAAGTATTTTTTCTTTATTAAAAGAATCTAAATTTTCAACTTCTTTTTTCAACAATCTAAACGCTGGATAGGTATATTTTATTTCTGTAACAGCTCCAGATATCGCACTAAAACTGGGAATTAATCTCAAAGACGCAACCGTTACTAACGTTATAAATGGAATAAAATTATTAAAATCTCTTTCTGAATATATGTAAATTAATGATATAAAAATTATTGTTAATATAGCAATTAATTCAAAAAAAACTTTTGGTAGGGACATGATAATTTTTTGAATAAAGTCATTATTTTCAATATCATCAATATGTGATCCAAAAATATCATTAACAAAATTTTCTTTCGATAATATTTTTATTTGCTTAATAGAGTTAATACTTTGCGAAATTGTTTTAATTTTTTGTCCTGCGCTATACTGGATTTTTTCACCTCTTTTAGTACTACCTAGTTTAGTTAAAGCATAAAAAATTATGGCAAAAGAACCTAAGCAAAGAAATGTTATTGATGAAATTTTGTAATCAACACTAAATAATAAAATAAATATCATTGATAAAATCAAACCTTCTCTAATTAGCATTACATAGCTCATTAAATATTTTACAGTTTTTGCAACTTCACTTGTTAAATTCCTAATTAGTTCAGATGAATTTCTATTTATATAAAAAATATAATTTGAATGAGTGTAGTTATAAAATAAATTTTTATACAACTTTGATCTAATGGTTTTATTAACTTGCCCAGTCCAATAATTTACAAACACGATAAAACAATTTTTAATTACAAAAATTATAACGATAATTGTTACAATTATCAAAATTGAATTATTTTTATCAAATTTTTCAAATAAATTAAAATTATTTAGATACGGTAGTTTTTCAGTTAAATATTCAGGGTTAAAAATTGCCGAAACAAAAATTGGAATTGATCCAATACCTATAAGTTCTAAAAATGTAGTTACAAAAAGCAGTATAAGTAAAATAAATAAATTTATTTTATCATTTTTTTCTAATAAAAAGTTAAACCGCTTCATTATTTTAAATTTATGATTGTATTATTCAATAATATATTTTTTGTATCAAATTTTTGAAAATATGAATGATATTAATTATGTTTAATTTAGTAAATTTTATTAACACCTTTAAATCAAAAAAAATAGCAAATATTTATGGTGAATATGTGTTCTTATATTAGGATGAATTATTTCCTTAATAAATAACAAAAATATTAAAAGAAAGAGATTATTAATATAAAGCAAACGATATTTCAGAGCTACAGATATAATTTAATTCAAAAAACACTGTAAAAACTCTTTTGTATATAGTTCTTAAATTTAAAGAATTGTTAACTTTTTAATCATTATGTTTCCAATCACTATTTCTTATTTTTTGCTATTAACACAACATTAGTCGTGGACATAATGTAATATTAAGTTTAGATAAAATTCTTGAATTTAATTTTTTATAATCAAAAAAATTCAGTCAAAGTTTTTGATCTTATGAATGAATATATAATATTTTTTTACTCTTTTAATAGAAATTAATAATGAGATTATACTTTTTTACTAATATTTTTATAATAAATGAAATTGATAATTTGAAATATTATGTAGAAAGGTTTTTTTATTTCAAAAAAAATATTTCACTTTTTAACTATATTTTATATAAATTAGGAAATAAAAATAGAGTCCCCCTCAAGGGAGAGAACTTTAAAAAATTTTTAGATAAATCAAAATTGTTAAACTTGAAATTTAAAAAGGAAAAATTACATAAATTTTTATTAGTAGAAAATTTTGTAAACCACCCGTGTTATGTCTATGCAAATATTCTATCAGCCAAATTTTTAAATGAATTTTATCAATATAAATTACTAGGTGTACTTAGGGAGGGAGACATAAAAGCTGAAATAATTTTTAAGGCCTTTGGTGTTAGAAATTTTTATATACTTAGAAGACCTAATTTAATAAGTAGAATAATCTACCTTATTAAAGCTCTTTACTTGATTGGTAATGTGAAAAATATTAATGAATTTTGTAAAATTAAATTTAATAGAATTGAAGTTGGTTATAGTACCTACGATTCTTATATAAGATATGCTGGAGATCCATCACTAAAGAAAATAAATCCAAAGTTAATATCAATGCTATCTTTGTGTTTGTATGATTGTGATCAATTAAAAAAAAACCTGTTCTCAAAAAAAAACATAAAGATAAGTGTTCAATCTGAAACAGTTTTTAACCCTTTAAATTCTTTTTTTCAATTATCCCTGCTTAATAAAATTAAAGTTTTTTCAAGGTGTGGTCAACATGAACTCTCTTTGCGCCATTACACGAATTGGCAACAAAGACATACCTACAGATACAATGTTTCACAAAAAATATTTGATGCAGTGATAAAAAATAATAAAATAAAAATACTAAAGTGGTTTAAAAAATTTAAAAAGGATTCGTTCATCAACAAAAGTATAGGCTATGATCCTAGGATAGGGAAACTCTATAAAATAAGTAAAAAAATTCTCAATAAAGAACAGCTAAATACTTACTTTGGTTGGAAAAATAAAAAAATTGTAGTTTTTTTCTTTAACCATTTTATAGATAGAAATTATCATAATGGACCAAGAATAAATTTTCAGGACAGTTATTCATGGACAAAATTTGCTTTAGAAAAAATTAAAAAAAATAGATCAGTCAACTGGATAATAAAACCTCATCCAACTGAAAAATTCTACAATTCCAAAAAAAATTTTGATAAATACATAGCCTATTTAATTAAAAATCATGAAAATATAAAACTTTTTCCTGAAACATTAAATAACTTATCTTTAATCAAGTCTGCAGATTTAGCGATAACATCAAATGGATCTGTTGGTATGGAATATCCGGCATTTGGTATAAATTGCGCTTATGCAGAAAAATCAACTTATTCAAATTTAAATTTTACAACTCCCTTAAAAAATAAATCAAGTATTGATCAACTTTTTGAAAATATAGTAAATTTTAAAAATAAACCAAGCATGGACTATACTTTTAAAAGTAAATGCTACTTATATATTCAAAAAAAAGCTCTACTGTCTAAATGTACCTTATTACCTAAAGATGACATCTCAAGATCTGTTGATGAGGAAAACTTTTGGAAAAAATGCACAAATCTCCAAAAAAATTATACTTTAAAAGATGATTTATTTTTTCAAATGTTATCTATACAACTAAGATATAGAATGAGGCATACCCTGAATATCAAAGATAATAAAATTAAAATCATTTTGAAACAAATGAATGATTATAATGATAAAATTTAATTTTCAATAAAATATTTTTGATTAGATATTTTCCAAAAGTTTTTATTCTTTAGAATGTTTAAAATTTTTTTTGCTGTGTTGCCTTTGCCATAAATAATTTTATTCGATTTTTTAAAGCTTTGTAAAAAAGATTTAATTTTTTGTTCGTTTAGTTCATTAATTTGAATATTTTTAATTGACGTTGATTTAACTCTTTTGTGCTGCCTGTTACCTACATTTATACAAGGGACACCAAGTAATGGTGCTTCATAAATACCAGAGCTCGAATTTCCAATTATAAATTTTGCATTTTTTAGTAAAGATAAAAAGCTTTCAAATCGCATACTTTTTAATAATTTTGTCTTTTTTTTAACTAGTTTTTTTTTATAATTATTAATTATAATTTTTGTTCCAGGATCATTATTGGAATAAATAACAACAAAATTTAAATTGTAGTTGTTTATAAAGTTTATTAAATCTTCTGTTTGATTTTGTAGTTTTTTTAATTCGGATGTAACTGGATGCCATAATATAATAGCATATTTATCAAATCCAATATCATATCTTTTTTTTACATAGTTTAGACTTGGTAGCTTTTTGGATAAAATTGTATCACTATCAGCCGAACCGACTATAAAAATATTTTTTTTTTGCTCACCCATCTTAGTCACTCTTTTTTTTGCTTTTTCATTACCTACAAAATGTGTGTGACTGAGCTTGGTGACAGCGTGTCTTATAGAATCATCTATGGAGCCAGAAATTTCTCCACCCTCTAGATGAGCTGTTAAAATATGATTTGTGGACCCTACAATTGCACAAGCTAAAGTTTCTATTCTATCACCATGATATACTATTAAGTTAGGCTTAAATTCTTTAACAATCTTAGAGAATTTATTTACAGTATTGGACAGTATATTGTCGAGATTATCTCCAAAATTTTGATTTTTAAATTTATATATTTTTTTTCCAAATGATTTTTCTACCTCTTTATAAGTTAAACCAAATTGGTTTAACATGTGCATACCTGATACTGCAATTTTAATAGTAAATTTTCCTGAGATTTTTATTTCACGAATAATGTTTTTAATTTTTCCAAAATCAGCTCTAGTTCCAGTAAAAAATAAAATTTTTTTTTTCATTTGAAATGCTTAAAACTAATTAAATCACCATTATTAATATTTTTGGTTACTTTTTTTCCTAAAAGTTTTTCATAGTCAGATGCTTTAAAGTTTCCAGTGCCTGGTCTTTTTACCCAGATATTTTTTTTGGTAAGTTTTTCTCCAGGTTTTATGTCTTTTATTGAAACAACAGACGCAAAAGCAAAATTTTTAGTAACAATTTCTTCTTTTATAATATCTTTTTTACCGTATTTAAGAGCCTCAAAAATAATTTTACTACCAGTTATTAAATCCTTTAATTCTTTTTTGTCCATTGAGCAAATTATATCTGGTCCTTTTCTAGATTTACTATCAACAAAATGTCTTTCAATTATTTTAGCACCAAGAGCTATCGATGCAAAGCTTGTATGATTAGATTCTGTATGATCTGACAATCCTATGACCGCATCTGAGAAATTTTGTTTTAAAATCTTAAGACAATTCAGTCTTACCAATTCTGGTGGTGTTGGATATACATTTGTGCAATGAAGTAGTGCGAAGTTAATTTTGTGTCTTCTTAAAATATCAACTGATTTTTTAATACTTGAGATAGAATTCATACCAGTACTTAAAATTATTGGTTTTTTAAATTTGGCAATATGACTTATTAGTGGATAATTATTACATTCACCAGATCCTATTTTAAAAGCAGGTATATCAAATTTTTGCAACCTATTGGCTGCTGCCCTTGAAAAGGCTGAACTTATAAATATTTTTTTCTTACTCTTAACATATTGCATTAATTTAAGTTCTTGTTGCTCATTCAGTGAGCATTTTTCCATAATTTCATAGATAGATTTTTTGGAATTTCCTGGTTTAATCTTTTTAGCATCATCTATCATTTCATCATCTAAAATATGTGTTTGGTGTTTAATGACCTCACACCCAGTTGAAATAGCTGCATCAACAATTTCTATTGCAAGATCGAGAGATCCATTATGGTTAATTCCTATTTCAGCAATTATTAAGGGAGGTTCATTTTCCCCAATTGATCTGTTGGCAATTTTAAATTTTTTCATATTCTAATTTTAGATTTAAATAATTTTCGAGCTTTATTTAGATCTGTTATACTGTTTATATCAATTGTATCAGTTTCACTCATTATATATGGGATTGTTTTATCAAAATTAATTCCTTTTTGAAAAAATTTTTTATTAAGTCTAAAAATATAAATAGCACCATTTGGTATAAATATATCATTATTGTCCTGTCTGTTTGATAGGCTCTTTTTTAAATCAAACAGTGGTTTTATATTATTTTTTTTCATTATAAATGACTTGAACAACTTTTCGGAATCAGTTTTGTAACAACTTATTAGACCTAGAGGTTTTTTTTTTTCAAAGAGA
>Ga0307986_10002324_pt1 | contig 13643 bp, 12 predicted proteins | sample EllFjometageno82_FD_203170 | JGI IMG/M metagenome (GOLD analysis project Ga0307986, IMG submission 203170) | Marine microbial communities from Ellis Fjord, Antarctic Ocean - #82 | ecosystem: Environmental > Aquatic > Marine > Unclassified | place: Southern Ocean | collected 2014-10-09
AAGGTGGATTTTCCAACACCTCCTTTAGCGCTTGAAACCATAATCGTATACTTCGTGCCCTTAATAGGAGTTCTTATGAATTTCTTAGGCGCACCTTTTTGTTTTGTCGCACTGCTCATTTTTTCGTCTATATATGTCATAATAAGACACTAAGTTAACTTGTTTTTCCACTCAAAGTAACTATATAAAGTGTCATGAGTTTCAAAGATAAAATTTTTAGTAATCAATCTCCATGGGGATCTAGTCCATCGGGAAACGGATCTGGGAATGCAAACCAACCACCAAGTCTTGATGAAATTATAGCCAATATTCAAAAAAAAATTAATCAGTTTTTCCCAGGCGGAAAATCTGGCGGAAGCAAACCTATTTTTCTGGGTTTTATTATTTTAGTTTTTCTTTGGTTGGCAAGCGGTCTTTACAGAGTTCTTCCCGATGAACAAGGTGTGGTTTTAAGATTTGGTAAATTTATAAAAACCACCCAACCAGGCTTGAACTACCATTTACCATTACCAATTGAGAGAGCATTAACTCCTAAAGTTACAAAAGTTAACAGAATTGATATTGGGTTTAGACCTGCGAGTGACAACGGAAGAGTTTCCGGTATAGGCAATGTTCCCGAAGAAAGTTTGATGTTAACTGGTGATGAAAATATTGTAGATATTAACTATTCTGTTTTTTGGTTGATTAAAGACGCTGAAAAATTCTTATTTAATATTCAAAGTCCAGTGGAGACTGTTAAAGCCGCATCCGAAACCGCAATGAGAGAAGTTATTGCAAGGAGTGAAATTCAATCAATTTTAACCGAGGGAAGATTGCAAATTGAAACTGACGTGCAGGAAATTACTCAAAGTATTTTAGATGAGTACGGTTCAGGAATTCAAATTTCACAAGTACAAACTCAGAAAGCAGATCCTCCAAATCAAGTAATTGACTCTTTTAGAGATGTACAAGCTGCTAGAGCAGACAGAGAGAGATCTAAAAATGAAGCTGAAGCTTATGCAAACGATGTTATTCCAAGAGCAAGGGGTGAAGCTGAAAAAATTTTACAAGAAGCTGACGCGTACAAAAAACAAGTTGTTGCTTCCGCTGAAGGTGACGCGAGTAGATTTTTAGCAATTTATAACGAATATAAAAATGCAAAAAAAGTGACACAAGAACGTATGTACTTTGAAACAATGGAAAAAGTTTTAGCAGATATAGAAAAAGTTATTATTGATAAAAATTCTGGACAAGGTGTAGTTCCATATCTAGCTTTACCAGAGCTAAAAAAGAAAGGAAGTACTAATTAATGAAACTTCCTAAGTTCTTAATACCCGCTATCGTTTTAATTGGCGTAATTATGTTTCAAGCAGCTTTTGTCGTCAAAGAAATTGATCAAGCTATTGTTTTACAATTTGGTAATCCGAAAAAAATTATTACGGAAGCTGGATTAAAATTTAAATTACCTTTTATTCAAAATGTTGTTTTTATAGATAAAAGAATTTTAAATTTAGACAACGCACCAGAGGAAGTTATTGCTGCAGATCAAAAAAGATTAATAGTTGATGCTTTTGCAAGATTTCAAATTGTAGATCCTTTAAAATTTTATATTTCAGTAGGTAACGAGAGAGTTGCTAGATCAAGATTATCAACGATTATAAACTCAAGAATTAGGGGTGTTTTAGGTACACAAGAATTATCTACTCTACTTTCTAAAGAAAGAGCCAAACAAATGGCAATTATCCAAAATGATGTGAATGAGGAAGCTAAAAGTTTTGGAATCAAAATTGTAGATGTTAGAATTAAAAGAGCAGATTTACCTCAGGCAAACAGTGAAGCTATTTATAAAAGAATGCAGACTGAAAGACAAAGAGAAGCAAAAGAATTTAGAGCAGAAGGAGCAGAGATTGCTGCTAAAATAACTTCAACAGCAGATAAAGATGTAACTGTACTTTTAGCAAATGCAAATAAGCAGTCACAAATTTTTAAAGGAGAGGGCGATGGTCAAAGAAATAAAATATTTGCTGAAGCCTACGGAAAAGATCCTGAATTTTTTGGTTTCTATAGAGCAATGCAGGCTTATGAAACTGCTTTAATAGGTGGAGATACTTCTCTAATCCTTTCACCAGATAGTGATTTCTTCAAGTTTTTCGGCAAAGCGGGAATAACTAAAAGACCCTAATCTATTTGAATGAAAGATTTGATCTCGGCCTTAGGATTGCTTCTTTTTATAGAAGGTTTTTTTTTCGCCATTTTTCCAACAAGAATAAAAAATATGCTAAAAATTATAGAAAAAATTCCTGAAACTAAATTAAGAAGTGCGGGTGTTTTTTTTTTAATATTAGGATTTATAATTGTTTGGTATATAAAAAAGTAAATGAAATTATTTAAAAAAATATTATTAATTTTTCTATTTTTTAATTTTGGATTTGTTAATCTTTCAAATGCAAAACCTATTCCAGATTCTTTTGCAGATCTTGCAGAAAAATTAATGCCTTCTGTTGTAAATATTTCAACAACACAAACTGTTAAAACAAATCCTAACCCACTTCCTTTTCAATTTCCCCCAGGATCACCTTTCGAAGAGATGTTTAAAGATTTTAATCAACCAACTGAAAGAAAAGCTTCTTCTTTAGGATCAGGTTTTATTATTAATAAAAACGGAACTATTGTTACAAACAATCATGTTATCAATAATGCTGAAGACATTGTTGTTAGAGTTGGAGACAAAGAATATGAGGCAAAAGTTTTAGGAGCAGATCCTTACTCTGATCTCGCAGTATTAAAAATTGAAACAAATAAAAAATTCACACCCGTTAAGTTTGGAAATTCCGATAAAGCACGAGTAGGCGATTGGGTCGTTGCAATCGGTAACCCATTTGGTCTTGGAGGAACAGTAACATCTGGAATTATTTCCGCTAGAAATAGAGATATTAATTTAACACGCTATGATGATTTTATTCAAACTGACGCTTCTATCAACCAAGGTAACTCAGGAGGACCTTTATTTAATTTAGAAGGAGATGTTATTGGGATTAACACTGCAATTATTGCACCTGGTCAGTCAGGTTCTATTGGTATTGGTTTTGCCATCCCATCAAACGCTGCATCAAATGTAATTACTCAATTAATTAAATACGGTGAAACAAAAAGAGGTTGGTTGGGTGTTAGAATACAGCAAGTTACAAAAGAAATAGCTGATGTTGAAAAATTAAAAAATACAGAAGGTGCACTAGTAGCTAGTGTTGGAGTAAAAAGTCCTGCAGAAAAAGCTGGACTTAAAGCAGGAGATATTATCTTAAAATTTGATGGAAAAAAAATTGACACAATGAGAACTTTACCAAAATTAGTTTCAAATACAGAAGTTGGTAAAACAGTTGAATTAGAGATTTGGAGAAATAAAAAACTAATTATTAAAAAACTTACTCTAGGTAGATTAGAATCTTCTGATGATTTTAAAGCAGAAAATAAAAAAACTAAACCAGATGCCAAAACAAAAGATACTGAAATTGAAACTTTAAAAATAACAGTTAGAAATATTAACGCAAAAGATATTCAGGATAGAAAATTAAAAAAAAATCTTAAAGGTGTTGTTATAACAGGAATCTCAAGCAGAAGTGTAATAGCAGGGATGTTAAGAGAAGGAGACATAATTATTGAAGTACAGAAGAATACAGTTTTAAACTCCAAACAATTAAATCAGTTAATTGAAAGTATTTACAAAAAAGGTGAACAAACATTACTACTTACTATAATCAACAGTAACAACCAAAGAAGATACCTTGGTGTTAAAACTAATTAGATTTGTCTAAAAGGATTATTCTTCTTGCTGGTCCCACTGCTTCAGGAAAGTCTAAACTAGCTATCAAAATTGCAAAAAAAATTAAAGGTGAGATTATTAATGCTGATAGTATGCAGGTTTACAAAGATTTTTCTGTATTATCTTCTAGACCATCAAAGATAGATTTGAAAAAGATAAAACATTATCTCTATGGTTTTCAATCTGCTAAAAAAAATTTTTCTACAGGAGCTTGGTTGAAACTAGTAAAAAAACAAATCAACAAATGTTTAAAAAATAAAAAAATTCCAATTATTGTTGGGGGTACTGGTTTATATTTTGAGGCCATCACTAAAGGTATAAGTAAAATTCCGAATATTGATTTTAAAACAAGAGATAAAATTAGAAAACATCAAAAAAAAATAGGACAAAAGAAATTTTATGAAAAACTTTTAAAATTAGATCCTTTAGTAAAAAATAACATTGATCCATCCGATACCCAAAGATCTATAAGAGCATACGAAGTTAAAAAATTTACAAGAAAATCAATTTTTAAATGGTACAAGTCAACAAAATCAGAATTTAAAAAATTTCAAATATTAAAAATATTTATTGATACTCCAAGAGAAAAATTATTAAAAAATATTTCAAATCGGGTAGAACAAATGTTTAAAAACAAATGTATTAAAGAAGTGAAATTCTTTTCAACATTAAATATTGAATCTTCGTTATCAGCTAATAAAATAATTGGAGTCAGAGAAATTAAAGATTTTTTATCAGGTGTTCTAAGCTTAGAGCAGACCAAAGAACTCATTAATATTAAAACAAGACAATACGCTAAAAGACAAGTGACATGGGCAAGAGGCCACATGATAGATTGGGATATGCAATATTCGAACAGTTTTAGCTCTCTTTCTAAAAAAATTTTAAAAGTGATAAGCTAAAACTTGACCACAGAAATTTCTCGGATAGATTGGTGCAATGCCGAAATTAATATCAGGAGCAGCAATAGTTTTTAAAGCACTCGAGGACCAAAATGTTGATCATATTTTTGGATATCCTGGGGGAGCAGTACTTCCTATTTACGACGAATTAAAAAATCACAAAACTATTAAGCATATTTTAGCTAGACATGAGCAAGGCGCAGGTCACGCAGCCGAAGGTTACGCAAGGTCATCGGGTAAGCCAGGCGTTGTATTAGTTACTTCTGGACCAGGAGCAACGAATGTAGTTACTGCTTTAGCAGACGCATACATGGATTCAATACCTTTAGTTTGTATTAGCGGACAGGTGCCAACACATTTAATCGGTACAGATGCTTTTCAAGAATGTGACACTACAGGAATTACAAGACCATGTACAAAATACAATTGGTTAGTAAAAGATGTAAATGACTTAGCTAAAGTTTTACACACAGCTTTTGAGGTAGCCACATCTGGAAGGCCGGGACCAGTGCTAGTTGATATTCCTAAAGATATTCAATTTAAAAAAGGAACTTATAGTTTTAAAAAAGATAAAAATTTAAAGAAATCAAATATTGCAGTAACAAAAAAAATTTCTGAAAAAGAATTAGATCAACTTATAACGATGATGAAACAATCATCTAAGCCTATTTTCTATACTGGAGGTGGAGTTATTAATTCTGGACCTGGTGCAAGTGAGTTATTAAGAGAGCTCATCTCTATTACTGGATTTCCCATTACCTCAACACTTCAAGGTCTAGGAGCATATCCTGGTGATGATCGTCAATTTTTAGGAATGCTAGGAATGCATGGAACCTACGAAGCTAATAATGCAATGCATGATTGTGATTTAATGATAAATATTGGCGCAAGATTTGACGACAGGATCACAGGAAAAATTGATGAGTTTTCACCTAAATCTAAAAAAGTCCATATTGATATCGATCCTTCTTCCATAGGTAAAATTGTTAAAGTAGATTTAGCTTTAATTAGTGACGTTAACACTTTCCTTGCAGCTCTGATAAAAAAATTTAAAGAAAAAAATAAAAATTTTACAGATATCAATAAAGAAAATATCGCAAAGTGGTGGAAGCAAATTGATAATTGGAGAGAAAAGAAATCTTTAAATTACAAAAATAGCTCCACTATTATTAAACCACAATATGCGGTTGAAAGACTTTATGAGCTTACAAAAAATCAAGATACTTTTATTACAACTGAGGTAGGCCAACACCAAATGTGGGCAGCTCAGCATTATAAATTTAACAAGCCTAATAGATGGATGACTTCTGGTGGATTAGGAACAATGGGTTTTGGTTTGCCAGCAGCTATTGGAGTCCAAATAGCTAACCCTGGAAAATTAGTAGTTGATATAGCAGGTGAAGCATCTGTATTAATGACGATGCAAGAGATATCCACTGCCGTTCAATACAAACTACCTATTAAAATTTTTATACTAAACAATCAATACATGGGGATGGTTAGACAGTGGCAGGAATTGTTGCATGAAAAAAATTATTCCGAAAGTTATTCTGCAGCATTACCTGACTTCGTAAAATTAGCAGAAGCATATGGTTGCGTTGGCATAAGAGCTTCTAAACCAAGTGAATTGGATGAAAAAATTAATGAAATGATTGACATTGATAGACCAGTTATTTTTGATTGTGTAGTTGATAAAACAGAAAACTGCTATCCAATGATACCTTCAGGTAAAGCTCACAACCAAATGATTTTAGGACCTGAAGATGAAAATAAAAAAGTTTCAGAGGAAGGAAAAATATTAGTTTAATGGCAAAACCAAAATCAGCTTACAGCGAACCAACAAAACCTGGTAAGCTAGCACATCATATTATTGTTGTTTGGGTTGATAACGAAGCCGGAGTTCTAGCACGGGTAGTTGGACTGTTTTCTGGAAGAGGTTATAATATTGAGTCTTTAGCAGTTGCAGAAGTTGATAAATCAAAACATTTATCTAGAATTACTATTGTTTCAATTGGAACTCCTGAAGTTATTGAGCAAATAAAATTACAATTACGAAAACTTCTTTGCGTGCATCAGGTTGCCGATTTTAATAGAAGCGATCCAAATATATTATTTAGAGAACTTGCTCTTTTTAAAATTGTTTCATCGTTAAAAAATCAAGAAAAAGTTAAAAAAGCTTGTAAAAAATATAATTCAGTTGTTCTAGATAAAACAAAAAAGTCTTTTGTTATTCAAGTAACTGCTTTAAGAAGAGAAATTGATAAACTTACTAAAGACTTAAAGCCTTTAGGTTTAGTTAGTGTTTCAAGAACTGGAGCTGTTGCTATGACAAGAGGATCAGAAATTTTAAAATAAAATTAGGAGAAAAAATATGAAAATGTATTATGAAAAAGACACAGACGTAAATCTAATTAAAGAAAAAAAAGTTGCTATTTTTGGTTATGGAAGCCAGGGACACGCGCATGCATTAAACCTAAAAGACAGTGGAGTAAAAGAAGTTGTTGTTGCTCTCAGAGAAGGTTCTGCCAGTATAAAAAAAGCTGAAAGCCAAGGTCTTAAAGTTATGTCTCTTTCCGATGCTGCAGCTTGGGCTGACGTAGTTATGATTTTAACACCTGATGAATTACAAGCTCAAATTTATAAAAATCATGTTGAACAAAGAATGAGAAAAGGAACTAGTTTAGCTTTTGCTCATGGATTAAATATTCATTACAAACTTATTGAGTCAAGAACAGATTTAGATGTATTCATGGTTGCACCTAAAGGACCAGGTCACTTAGTCCGAAGTGAATATCAGAAAGGTGGAGGAGTTCCTTGTTTGATGGCAGTACACAAAGATAGCACTGGTAAAGCAAGAGATCTTGCTATGTCTTACGCCGCTTGTATTGGTGGTGGTAAATCTGGAATTATTGAAACTAACTTTAAAGACGAATGTGAAACAGATCTATTCGGTGAACAAGCTGTTTTATGTGGCGGTCTTGTAGAACTTATTAAAAATGGTTTTGAAACATTAACAGAAGCTGGCTATCCACCTGAGATGGCTTACTTCGAAGTTTTGCACGAAGTAAAACTGATTGTTGATTTAATCTATGAGGGTGGAATAGCTAATATGAATTACTCTATTTCTAATACAGCTGAATATGGCGAATATGTTTCAGGTAAAAAAGTAGTAGATAGCAAATCTAAAGAAAAAATGAAGGAAATTCTGAAAGATATTCAGTCTGGAAAATTTACAAAAGACTGGATGGAAGAATGTAAAGGCGGTCAAAAAAACTTTCTTAAGATGAGAGCTGATTTAGCCAAGCATCCAATTGAAGAAGTGGGTAAAAAACTGAGAGATATGATGCCTTGGATAGGTAAAAACAAATTAGTCGACCAGTCAAAGAACTAAAAACCAATTTAGACTACAAGTCGTAAAAAATATTTGGCAAATTCTCTTTTTGATTGTATTATATGATGATCAAATTATAAGAATAAATTTATAATTTTGATCCTTTAAAAGTTTTTATGAGCGACAAAAATAGAATTATTATTTTCGACACCACGATGCGAGATGGGGAGCAATCACCAGGGGCATCTATGAGTTTAGAAGAAAAAATTCAAATCTCTCGTGTATTTGATGAATTAGGAGTGGATGTTATAGAAGCTGGTTTTCCCATTGCATCTCCCGGAGATTTTGAAGCAGTAACAGAGATTAGCAAAATATTAAAAAAATCAATACCTTGTGGTTTAGCTAGAGCAACTAAAAAAGATATTGATGCTTGTAAAGATTCATTGGGACATGCAAAAAGATTTAGAATACATACATTTATTTCCACAAGCCCGCTTCATATGAAGCACAAATTAAATAAATCACCAGAAGAAGTTTTAGAAGCTATTAAAGAGAGTGTTACTTATGCAAAAAATTTTACTGAGGATGTTGAGTGGTCTTGTGAAGATGGAACAAGAACAGATATGGACTACATGTGTAAGTCTGTTGAACTTGCCATTAAATCAGGGGCAACAACAATAAATATTCCAGACACGGTTGGTTATTCTGTTCCTTCAGAATTTAAGACAATTATAGAAACACTGTTAAATAAAGTGCCAAACATTGATAAAGCAATTCTTTCAACTCATTGTCACAACGATCTTGGTCTAGCTGTTGCAAACTCTTTAGCAGGAGTGATGGCAGGCGCAAGACAAATTGAATGTACTATTAACGGAATAGGTGAGCGAGCAGGAAATGCCGCATTAGAAGAAGTTGTAATGGCAATGAAAACAAGAAATGATTTAATGCCGTATACCACAGGTATTAATACAAAATTAATCAGTAAGGCATCGAAAGTTGTGTCAAACGCAACTGGCTTTCCAGTTCAATTCAATAAAGCAATTGTTGGAAAAAATGCGTTTGCGCATGAATCTGGTATTCACCAAGATGGAATGCTTAAGAACAGTAAAACCTATGAAATCATGACACCTGAAAGTGTTGGTGTTAAAAAAACTTCTTTAGTTATGGGTAAACATTCTGGTCGCCATGCCTTTAAAGACAAATTAAGTGACTTAGGGTATGTAGGAGTAACCGACGATATTATTCAATTAGCATTTGGGAAATTTAAAATATTAGCTGATAAAAAAAAACATATATATGACGATGACATCGCAGCTTTGGTAGATGATAGTTTGATTAAAGAAGAGAATGTTATAAAATTAAAATCTTTAAAAGTAACTGCGGGTACAGGTGAACCTCAAAAAGCAGAGATAACACTTGAAGTCATGGGTGAAATTAAGTCAGCCAGTGAAACAGGTGATGGTCCTGTTGATGCTATTTTTAAATCTATAAAAAAACTATACAAACATGAGGTTAAATTACAATTATACCAAGTACATGCCGTAACTGAAGGAACAGACGCACAAGCAACTGTAAGCGTAAGAATCGAAGAAGAAGGTAAAATAACAGTAGGGCAAGCTTCAAATACAGATACACTTGTAGCTTCTGCAGACGCTTATTTAAATGCTTTAAATAAATTAATAATCAAACGTAAACGCACAGCGCCAGACGAAAGTTTTAGCGCTACAGCATAGAAAGAAAAAAAAAATGTGGAAATGGAAAAATATTAAGGCAATTTGGTCACAAGATATGGCTATTGACTTAGGAACAGCTAATACACTTGTAGTATTAAAAGACAAAGGAGTAGTTTTAAACGAACCTTCTGTGGTTGCTATTGTAAATGAAATGGGAAAAAGAACGGTACTTGCTGTAGGCGACGAAGCAAAAACCATGTTAGGTAGAACCCCAGGAAATATACAGGCTATCAGACCATTAAGAGACGGTGTTATAGCTGACTTCATAGTAACAGAAGAAATGATTAAGCATTTTATTAAAAAAGTGCACATTAGAAATACATTTGCCAACCCTAGAATTTTAATTTGTGTACCAACTGGTTCTACACCAGTTGAAAGAAAAGCTATTCAAGATTCAGCGCTAGCAGCAGGAGCTAGAAGAGTTCAATTAATTGAAGAGCCAATCGCAGCAGCTATTGGTGCCGGTCTACCTATTTCAGAGGCAACTGGATCTATGATTGTTGATATAGGAGGCGGAACAACAGAGATAGCCGTCATGTCATTAGGTGGAGTAGTTTTTTCTAAATCGTTACGTATTGCTGGCGATGCTATGGATGGAGCCATCATCAATTATATGAGAAAAAAATTCAATTTGTTAATAGGTGAATCAACCGCAGAAAAAATAAAAAAAGAAATTGGAACTGCAATACCAACTACAAATAATATTTTCTTAATGAAAGGTAGAGACATCAGAACAGGAACGCCAAAAGAAATAGCACTTACGGAAGAAGATGCATGTGAAGCGTTAATGCCTATTCTAAGTCAAATGCTTTCAGCTATTAAAGAAGCTCTAGAAAGTACTCCACCAGAATTATCTGCCGATCTTGTTGATATGGGTTTAGTCCTTACAGGAGGAGGAGCTTTATTAAAAAATATAGATAAATTAATTTCTAAAGACACTGGTTTACCAGTTACAATTGCTGACAATCCACTTGAATGTGTTGCAATTGGAACAGGAAAAGCTTTAGAGAATGAAGAACTATTCTCAACTATGATGTCTGAGTACTAATCCAATTTATGATTTAAATGGCAGACAACAGAGATGATTTCATAATAGCTATCCGTTATGCTCTTTTAAAAAAAGGAGCAAAGCAAAAATTTTCTTTATTCTTTTTAATTTTATTTTCAATATCAATTATTACTTTAGATAAATTAGCACCACCATTTATGAAGTCTTCCAGAGCACTGCTAAATGATATTGTTTATCGTGTAGCGGTGGTTAGTTCACAACCAATAGTTTTCAAAAAATATTTATTTAATAAATTCAAAAAACATTATGACGTAGTAAAAGAAAATAAATTTCTTAAAGAAGAGATGAAATTTTTAAAACTACAAAAATTTAATAATGCTTATTTAAAAACAGACAACGAAGTATTAAGAAATGCCCTAAATTTATATAATGATAGAACTATGGAGCAAGATTTTACTGTAACTGCTAAAATCATTCTTGACCAGGAAAGTCCTTTCTTAAAATCTTTTCTAATAAACAAAGGATCTACAGATAAAATTATAAAAGGAATGACAGTTTTTAGCGGAGAGTATTTAATGGGAACTATAATTGAAACAAATTACTTAAGTTCCAGGGTTCTTCTATTAACGGATTTAAATAGTAAAATTCCTGTTATCATTGAAAATTCAAGCATTAATGGAATTTTAGAAGGTACAGGTAAAAAGAATAATTCTTATTTAAATTATATACCTGACAAATATGTACTAGAAAAAGATAAAATTATTTTTACTTCTGGCAAAGATGGTTTCCTAACAGCAGGAATTCCAGTTGCTAAAACTTATTTAAATAAGAAAAATAAAGTTTTAATAAGATTACTAGCTGATCCAGATCAAGTTTTAATTGTTCATGTGACTAACGGACAAAGTAATAAATAATTTAAATGTATAATTTAAAAAAAATTAATAATAATTTTACTATTTATTTACCAGTAATACTTTTATATTTTTCTTCATTTTATCATGTTCAAATGCCAGAAGTTGGTAAAATAAATTTTTTTTCTTTTAATTTCCAAATGATACTTATTTATTTCTATGTTTTAAAATTTCCTGACGAGTTAGGATTTGGCAACATATTTTTAGCAGGCCTTATAAACGATACAGTTTTAGGAACACCACTTGGCACAACATCTCTAAGCTATTTAATGTTATCATTTTTTACTAGCTATATAAGAAATGCAACACTCAGGTCTGTAATGACTGCTGAGTGGTTCATTTTCATTCCAGCATTATTTTTTTCTAATCTAATATATCTACTAATTATTAATAATTTTTCCAATCTATCTTTTTATTATATAGAATTATTACAGAATTCTTTTTTTACTTTTTTATTTTATCCAATTTTTTACTACATCTTTAGCTACTATCAAAAATTAATTTCAAAAGAATAGTGCTTAGTTTTAACTCTTCAAATATAGCCAGCAAAACAAAAACTATTGGTAGAAGAATGTTTTTGCTTAATACTATTAAAGCAGTGGTTCTAGTCGGAATTTTTGGAAGATTAGTCTCCCTGCAAATTAATGAAGCTAGTAAATACAGATCATTGGCTGATAAAAATAGATTCAGAGAAATTAAGTTTGCTCCTCCAAGAGGAATAATTGAAGATTATTTTGGACAAGAAGTTGCTTTAAACGCAAGAGTGTATCAATTACATCTCACGCCTGAGAACGCACCAGATATTAATAAACTTTTATTTAGGTTGAAAAATTTAATTAATCTTACTGATAAAAAATTACAATTAATAAAAAAAATAATTAATAAAAAAAAAAAATGGGAAAATATTATAATTTCTGATAATTTAAGTTGGTCAGAGTTCTCAAGACTAAATTTATTTTTACACGAACTTCAAGGCGTTCAACCTATAGTTTCTGTTGCTAGAATTTATAAAAATAATGCATCAGCTCATGCAATTGGTTATGTTTCAGAAATTAGTCCACGTGACATTAGGAATAAAAAATATCTAAAAGATATAGATATTTCTGGAATTGCTATTGGCAAAACAGGTTTAGAGTCTACATTAGATGAAGAAATGCTTGGTTCCCCAGGTTTCCTTAGGTACGAAGTAAACGCCTACGGCAAAAAAATTAAACAAGTATCAATTGATAATGGATTAGCAGGAAAAACTTTTAGAACAACTCTCGATGACGAAGTTCAGGTATTTTCTGCAAAATTATTAGAAAATGTCAGTGGTGCTTCTTGTGTAATGGATATTTATAATGGTGATGTTGTTAGCATGGTGTCATCTCCAACTTTTAACCCTAATTCTTTTGTACACGGTATTGGAGGAAGTGAATGGAATAGTTTGTTAAACAACAGGGACAAACCTTTGCTTAATAAAGCCGTGTCGGGGCTTTATCCACCAGGTTCAACTATTAAAACTTTAACTGCTTTAAGTGCCTTAGAAAATGATATTGTTAGTTCAAAACTACGTGTCAAATGTGATGGATATATAGATTTACACGGTGAAAGATTTCACTGTTGGAAAAAAAAAGGGCACGGCATAGTTGGGATGCGTACAGCCTTAAAAAAATCTTGTGATGTTTATTTTTATGAGGTTTCTAGAAGACTAGGAATAGACAGATTGTCAGCCACAGCCAAAAAATTTGGCTTAGGAGAAAAAGTTTTAAAAAATTATAACGAAGAAAAAGCTGGCATAGTCCCTAATACAAAATGGAAGATAAAGGAATTAGGAAAAAATTGGTACATAGGAGAGACATTGCACTCAGGAATAGGTCAAGGTTATTTTTTATCTACTCCTTTACAATTAAGTTTAATGACTGCGCAAATAGCTAATGGTGGCTTTAAAATTCAACCAAGAATTTTATTAGATGAAA
>Ga0307986_10002325_pt1 | contig 13640 bp, 12 predicted proteins | sample EllFjometageno82_FD_203170 | JGI IMG/M metagenome (GOLD analysis project Ga0307986, IMG submission 203170) | Marine microbial communities from Ellis Fjord, Antarctic Ocean - #82 | ecosystem: Environmental > Aquatic > Marine > Unclassified | place: Southern Ocean | collected 2014-10-09
ACTCCTTGAAGTAATCAAAAGAGTTGGTTCTTTATCTCCCCTTGAATCAATAGTAATTCCATGGCAACAATCAAAATGTTCATCGCCAGTTCCTTTCCCTCCGAAATAACGAATGAAATTCCCCTGTGAATCATATTGCATTATGAAATCTAAACCATAGCCATCGGCAATATATATATCTCCATTTGGAGCAACTGCAGTTTCAGTGGGTTTAAATTGTTCGTTTTTAAGATATTCCGGAACCTCCTTTGGGGTTGAAAATTCTAATAACTTCTTTCCGCTTAAAGTTGTTTTAAAGACTTTGTGTGTTTCCGGATCGGTTATAAATAAAAATTCTTCTGCTCCCTCTTGTACAATAGTTAGACCGTGTGCACCAGGGTATTCTGTACCCCAGGCATCTAAAATTTTACCAGACCGATTGTAAACTAAAATGTTGTTTTTGGGGTGAGTTGTGGTCATAAAAATTCTATTTTTTTTGTCCAATACCATTTCATGGCAATCGTTTACAGGAAACTGAGAAGGATCTTGAATTCCCCAATCTTTATCTACCCGATATCTATAATCTCCATGTCCAATAATAGGATTTTGTTCCTGAGATCGATCAGTAAGAATAAAAATATTTTCAAATGGCGTAACTGCTATTCCTGCAGCAACTGCAGTTTTTTTTATGAAACTTCTTCTTGTTTTATTCATTTTAATTGGATTTTTATGACAAAATTTCATTAACTATTTTCCCATGAACATCGGTGAGGCGATATCGTCTACCTTGAAATTTAAAAGTTAATTTTTCATGATTGATTCCTAATAAATGCATCAAAGTAGCTTGAAAATCATGAACATGAACAGGTCTTTCAGTAATGTTATATCCAAATTCATCTGTTGCACCAATAGTAATTCCTTTTTTAATTCCTGCACCCGCCATAAATAAAGTAAAGCATCTAGGATGGTGATCACGCCCAAAGCTTTTGGGAGTCAACATACCTTGGGAGTAATTTGTTCGTCCAAATTCACCTCCCCAAATAACTAAAGTGTCCTCTAATAAACCTCGTTGTTTTAAATCTTGAATTAACGCGGCGGTTCCTTGGTCGGTATCTTTACATTGAATTTTCATTTGATTGGGTAAGTCGCCATGCATGTCCCAACCTTGGTGATAGAGTTGAACAAATTTTACGTCCTTTTCTATAAGCTTTCTTGCAAGTAAACAATTAGCAGCAAAAGTACCAGGTGTCCTGCTATCTTTTCCATATAGATCAAATATGTAGTCAGGCTCATCAGATACATCCATTACTTCTGGAACAGAAGTTTGCATTCTAAAGGCCATTTCATACTGCTGCATTTTAGAAAGTATTTCAGGGTCTCCGACATCTTGATGATGTAATTTTTGTAATTGATGGAGATACTTTAATTGGTCTTTTCTGCTTTCTCCACTTACTCCGGGAGGATTATCTAGGTATAAAACAGGTTCTTTTCCTGATCGAAATTGAACCCCTTGATGTTGAGAGGGCAAAAAACCATTTCCCCATAATCGAGAGTATAAAGGCTGACCGTATTTTTCCTTAGTTAAGAGAACAACAAATTCAGGAAGATTTTTGTTGTCTGTTCCTAAACCATAGCTTAACCATGAACCGATTGATGGCCGCCCTGGTAACTGTGAACCAGTTTGAATAAAAGTGACTGCAGGATCATGATTAATCGCCTCGGTATACATGGATTTGATAAAACAAAGTTCATCAACAATTTTTGAAGTGTGAGGCATCAGTTCACTTACCCATGCTCCACTTTGTCCATGTTGTTTAAAATCAAAAACAGAACCTGCTGCAGGAAATGAAGTTTGTCCAGCCGTCATTCCCGTAAGACGTTGTGTTCCAAATAAACTTTTGGGAAGCTCTTTACCATTCATTTTATTCAAAAGAGGCTTATGGTCAAATAAATCTAATTGAGAAGGAGCTCCACTTTGAAATAAATAAATAACACGTTTTGCCTTAGGAGCAAAATGAGGAATGCCATTACTATTTCGATCTACTAAGCTTGATATTAAACCTTTGCCTAATGCTGGCGAAGGGCCTAAAAGCCCCCCTAATGTTAATGCACCCATTCCAAGAGAAGTACGAGTAAGAAAATCTCTTCGAGTATACTTTTTGTTATGATGTTCTTCGTTACAATTCATGCTTAACGTTTTACGTAAGTTTCGTTATGATTTAAAAGAGTATTAGCTAACATTGTCAAAGCAGCAGTTTTGATCGTATTTAGTTTTTTGTCAATTGGCTTTTCTCCCACATTTACAGTCTTATAAGCTGCACTTGGATTTTTTTTGTAGTAATCCCATTGGTTGGCGTATAACTCTTTTAAAACATCAATTTCTCTAGAGTTAGGCAATCTTGAGGTTGCTAGGCGAAATCCATATTGAATTTGTTCATCAAGTGATTTGCCTCCTTCTTTTTGAATGCGTTCTGCAAGAACACGAGAAGCTTCAAAAAACTGAACGTCATTTAACAATACCAAAGCTTGAAGTGGGGTAGAAGTCGTTTCGCGCTGTATGGTACAAATTTCTCTTGAAGTTGCATCAAAAGCAACCATTGAAGGAGGTGGAGAAGTACGTCTAATAAAGGTATATAATCCGCGTCTGTAAAGGCTATCCCCATGAGTCGTTTTATAGTCATATAATTTAAGCGAAAAAGTGCTCTTTTCTTTCCATAAACCTTCAGGCTGATATGGTTTAACACTTTCACCGCCTAAATGATTTACCAATAAGCCACTGGTTGCAAGCGCATTGTCTCTAATCATTTCCGCAGGAAGCCGATAGCTATTAGCTCTTGCTAATAAAATATTTGTTGGATCTTTTTCTACTAATTCAGGACTCGCCTTTGACGTTTGTTGATATGTCTTGGAAAGTACAATTTGTTTAATAAGTCTATTTATATCCCAATTATTCTGAATAAAATCAATAGCTAGAACATCTAATAATTCAGGATGACTAGGCATCATTCCTTGAACTCCAAAATCAGTTGGTGTACGAACAAGGCCTTGGCCCATAATCATTTGCCAGTATCGATTTACAGTAACTCTTGCAGTTAAAGGATTTTCTTCACTAAAAAGCCATTTTGCTAAACCCAATCTATTTTTTGGAAGATCGGCTTTCATTGCTGGAAGTTTTCCAGGCACTTTTGCATCAACAGTGTAGGCGGGATCAGAATAATCACCTCGATTATATAAATAGGTTTTTCTTGGTTTAGGAAGTTCTTCCATAACCATTACTTCCAATACAGGACTCATAGTCTTTAACCATTTTTCACGTAGTTTTTTTAAATCCTTTTCAAGGATTTTTATTTTGGGATTGTTTTGGATCCAATGTGATTTTACAATTTCTTCATCAAAAGGTTTCTTTTTAAAAGCATAAGACTGATATAGTATTTTCAACTCTAAAGCAGACAATTTTTTATCATAAAAAATCAGATCATCCATACTTCCGGAAAAAGTTCCATTATCTCCGGTGGAGTCTTCATAACTTTTCCCAACTAAAACCGGACGATATTCAATTTTTATAGCACTTGCAGAAACGGTTTTGATGGATTTATAAAGATTATCAATCAATGCTACAACAGGGGTTTCCCCCCCATCAATAAAAAGCTCCATCCCATCCGCTTTTCCACTTCCGTCATATGCAAAGGCAATGTGTTTCCATTTATTAATAGGAATTTTTTCATCACTTTTGACATGAATCATATTACCAGGAGCAATATTAATTAAGCGCATATTTATGTGGTTTTTTTCATCTAGGTACAAATCCCAACCTCTCCACATACTATTCTTTCCCCCATTAGTACCAATTAGAACTTGTCGATGTTCTGTGTCAAGTTGATCGGTATTTATCCAAAGTGAGGAAGAAAAGGGATCTGTCCATTCAAAGTTTGGAATTTCTTTATTTAAATATATCCGATCATAGTCTTGTTCAAATCGAACAGCTTTATCTTTTATTCCCTCAATTATTATAGGAGCTAAAGTAGCTCCTGCATTTTTGTTTTCATCAGCTATAAATGCATAATCAGATTTTTCATATTTTTTTGTTTTGCGAATTCGATCAAAAGGATAATAGGCAATTTCGTGTCTTTTCAAACTGTTCAATTTGGGAAGTTCTCCCATATAGCTGTCTAAGGCAGCTAATTCCTGCGATGTTAGTTTTATGTCTTTTTCAATTTGCTGAATGGATCTATCTAAAAGCGCAAGTTGATCTTCAGTAATTTGATCCGGCAAAGTTAATAATGGACCATAATCTCCATCGTCACCAGTCATTCCTAGCTCACGAATATTATTAAAGAAAGCAGTTAGCTGAAAATAGTCTTTTTGAGAAATAGGGTCAAATTTATGATCGTGGCATTTTGCACAAGCGACAGTAAGACCTAAAAAGGCAGTGCTTAAGGTTTCTGTTCGATCAAAAACATAATTTAAGCGCCATTCTTCATCAATTACGCCACCTTCAGCAGTCATTGGGGTGTTTCGATTAAACGCTGTAGCTAATTTCTGTTCTCGAGTTGCATTAGGTAATAAGTCTCCTGCCAATTGCCAAGTAACAAATTGATCGTAAGGCATTTTTTTTTTAAATGCTTGAATCACCCAGTCGCGCCATGGCCACATCGTTCTAAGTCCGTCTGCATGAAGCCCGTGTGAATCAGCATATCTAGAGAGGTCAAGCCAATCAAGGGTTAATCGTTCAGCATATGCATCGCTATTTTGTAGCCCATCTATAAGATTCTCAATTGCACCTTTACTTTTGTCATTTAAAAAAGATTCAATTTGCTCAATAGTTGGAGGAAGACCCGTTAGATCAAAATGTATTCTACGAACTAGAGTTTCAAGAGAAGCAGACTTAGAAAATGTGAGCCCATTTTCTTCTAGTTTGAGAGAAATAAAAGGATCAATAAGATTAGTGTATTTTTTTGAAATGATTTTGGTTTTTTGAGGAGGAATAAAAGACCAGTGTTCTTTCCATTCCGCTCCCTGATCAATCCATTTTAAAAGAATCGCTTTTTCACGGGAGCTAAGCTTCAAATTTGAGTCTGGAGGAGGCATGATGATGTCAGCATCACTACTCAAGATACGATGTGCACCTTCACTTCTATAAACACTTCCTTTTACAAAAGCTTTATTTCCACTTTCTAAAGAAGCAAAAGCATCTTCTTCTATATCTAAACGAAGTTCTGCTTTGCGAGTTTTTTTATCAGGGCCGTGGCATTTAAAACATCTATCTGAAAGGATAGGCTTTACATGGTAATTGAAATCAATCACCTTGGGAAGTTCCTTCATTTCAGCTGTAACTAATTCAGGAACATTCAAACTACATTGCAACATTAAAAATGAAATAACTGTAATAAGGAAACTCTTGATGTTTATTGAAAAGACTTTAGTGAGTTTGATTAATATTATGGTCATCAGGATTTACAATGATTATTAGGTAATATAGAAAATATTTAAGACATCAAGTAAAACGATAGCTTTAAAATATCCCCATAGAATATGAGAACTCTTAAAATTTATTTATAATGAAAATTCTTGCCCGAGCCGGGCAATATGGAAGCCTTGTTTTAATACCCACTTTGAAGCTTCACTATCTGGGTCAAGCATTGGATTAGTATGATTCATATGAATAAAATACACTTTTTCTTTCAGTTTTTTTGAATATTGGGATAGTTGTTCGACTGTTTCTTTTACCAAAGGGTGAGGAATTTCTTCAATAGGGCGGTAGTTGATTTCTGAAGAATCAAAAAAAGTAGCATCAATAAATGCAAAATCAACAGTTGTTAAAATTTCAGCTAAATCTTGGTCCCATTTAGACCATTTATCAATATCAGGTATAAATAATACAGACTTATTAGGCCCTAGAATTTGATATCCTACTGTTTCTGAAAATTCATCTCTATGCGGAACAATAATTGGGATTACATCTATATCTCCCAAATCACCAGTTTTTTTAAAATTCAAAAGATCAATAAGCTTAATATTTTTTAAAGTTACCAATTGGCTCCATGGAGCATTTCCTGTAAGAAAAATCTTCATCTTAGGCATAACATAGACAGGAATATTTTTAGCACCTAAAGCTTCTCTTCCTAGATTAATTAAACCTGAGTAATGACCAATATGTGCATGAGTTAAAAAAATTGCTTTTGGCTGTTGGGGTAATAAATTCCACTGTGAAATAATATCGGGACTAGCTTCAAATAAAGTTGTGAAATTGAGTTTCGGTTGAATTACAGCTATAGATGTTACTTTTCGTTGAGAACGCTCTTTATTAGTTAGGTTTAAACAACATGATTTGGAGCAGTTTATGTGTGGAGCTCCACCATCTTGAACTGTTCCTAAAACTCTCAAGTAGGGTGTTTCTGATATCTGTTGAGAAAACAATACACTGGGAATCAAAATAAGACTGATTCTAAAAGCTAGAATTTTATAAAATGCGGAGATATTAAAATTCAATATTAATTAATAGAATTTATTGTAATAATCTCAACAACACCTGCACGCCCAAGCTGTCCCCATTTGTTAGTTTCAGCAAGAGACTCGTAAGTGTTTACCTCACGAATATTTTGTAATGACATGTTATTTGGTGGAAAATTGTATTGCTGCCCATCCACAATCCATAAAGGGTATGATTGAGAATTGTTAAAGGACTCTGATTGACGAATAATCACTAAACCCCTTTGTGTATCAATACGAGCAGATCCTAAATGTTCTCTTATTGCCATTACTAAATTGGGTGCGTTTTCATTGATTCCCCATTCATTTAGACCTCTTTTGGCATAACGTGCTTTTTGTTTTTCATAAGCTTTTTGTCGCTTTAACTCTTTCAATTCTTTTTTGGTAAGTTCTTTAGCTACAATTTCAGTTTGAGCATAGGTAATTAAGGTAAAGAAGCTAAATAACACTAAGGGCAAATATTTTTTCATGGATAAAAGAAAATTTAATATTAAATAAACTATAGAGGAGCCTTTTTATAAAACAAAAAAGTTGTCTTCTTCTTTTACTAAGGACTAAATTAAATTTTTATTGTTACAGAATATTTAAAAAAAGAATTAAATAAAGTTAAAGCACTCAATATTATTAATTTTTTCAAATTATTTAGACATTAACAATACATGAGTAAAAATTATTTTCTTTATTTGAATAAAATTTAAAAAATGAAAACCATTACAATAATTAAATTTTCAATTTCTCTTTTGTGCTTTTCTCTTTTGCTAAGTTGCGGTAAGGATAAAGAGGATGAGGCACAGCTGAAGCCTGATGAAATTAATGGGAATTGGGAGGCTTATTCAATTACACTTCAAGATGGGTCTAATTTAATCTATTCTGAACTAAGAGCTGATTTGGAGGAAGTCTATCCTGATCTTGGAACTGAATGTGTTAATTTTACAGTATCTGCTAATTCTGAAATGATAACTACTAGTTCAATCACTTTTGATACTGTTGGAAAAATCTGTAAAGCACCATATTCAGAGAGTTTTGAGTGGACGATAGATTCAGACACTAACTTTTATATTTTAACAAAGGGTAATTATATAGGTGACAATTACTACCCTGGTACTTCTGGGATTATTTTCGAGATTCTATTCACTAATAGCAACAATCGAATGACATGGACCGATCAGACAAATGGTGACAATACAGTTTGGAATAGGTTAAACTAAAATACCAAAACTGCCTAATATTAAAAATTATTTATTAAATGAAAAAAGTATTATTACTATTCAGTTCTTCATTAATATTATCATGTGCTACCCTAAAAAAATCTGATCCCTATGTTGGATCTTATGACATTACAATTTTTGAGGTTGATAATATTGGTGATATACCATTAACACTTAATATTTTTAAAATAGAATCAGGATATACTTCAACATTAATACCCCAAGTAGCGGCTGAAAATCAAGATGTTGATTTTGAGGTAGATGAGACTTCTATTGAGGATAACATATTTACTATTGAAGCTTTTGCGGGAGGTTATGATCTATCATTTGATCTCACGATTGAAGGAGATGAAGTTTCAGGTTCTTTATTGGGCATGTTTGATGTTTCAGGAGTACGCATAAAAAAATAACATTTCGACAAACGTTTAAGACAAGTCTGTATAGCTATTTTAGAAATATATGCTTCAATAATATTTAGAGGAAAACATTTGTGCCGAAAGACTTTTATTTGAAACAAAATAAACTAAAAGAGGAAGTCCTTTGTCAACGTAAAAAGTGAGACAAAAAAAGACGTTTCAATCAGTTTTTTTATCACTTATCTTTGTTTTTAATTCCCCTTATCGCTGAATACAGCATCCAAGCCACTAAAGCAATCAACCCATAGACTAAAAGGTTTCTTATAAAATAACCCATTTTTTATTTTAAATGACGCTCTTTAATCTCAATAATTAGCCCAAAAATTAAACAAACTATTAAGCTTCCAATTACAGTTCCGCCTACACCCATGATTTTTATTTTAAATATAGATATAATTTTATAATTCAAAGACTTCGAATTTCTCTGATTATAAAAGAGGCCCTTAAAACCCAATTTATTTAAGAAATCTGCTAACTTAAATATATTTTTAAATCATAGAATATCTTTGGATCTACCATTAAAAGACATATTGTGATAGCAAAGGATACTCTAAAAGGAAATCACATGATTATTTTTCAAATAAACCTAATGCAACTAAGCGTTGATGTAAAAAATCACCTGCTGTAGTATCTTTATGTAATTTTGGATTTTCTGAATTAATAGTTTGAGGCAAACAGTTTAAAGGCATATTAGGAACAGGATGCATGAAAAAGGGTAATGAATATCGTGCATTCCCCCATTCTTCTTTAGGTGGATTTATAACCCTGTGGATTGTAGAGGGCAAATGATTATTAGTTAGCCTTGAAAGCATATCGCCAATATTTATCATTAATTCGTTAGGAGCAGCTACAGCACCAATCCACTCATTATTGCGGTTAAGCACTTCTAGGCCCCTTCCTTCAGAGCCCATTAAAAGCGTGATTAGGTTTATGTCACCATGAGCCGCAGCACGTTCAGCTTCTTTAGGAGCTTTGTTTATAGGAGGATAATGAATAGCGCGTAAAATGGAGTTTCCTTCTAAAATAAATTGGTCAAAATAGTTTTCTTCCAAATTAAGGTATAGTGCAATTGCTTGAAGTAATACTTTAGCTGTTTTTTCTAAATTTTTATAAACTAGATTACCAATCTGGTTAAAATTTTTTAGTTCTGAAACGAGAATATTTTTTGGATAAATACTTTGCAATTGTGGACGTAAATCCAAATTTTGACCAAAGTGCCAAAATTCTTTTAAATCACCTATATTTCTTCCTTCAGCATGTTCTTTTCCAAATCCAGTATATCCTCTTTGACCACCACCACCTTTAATCTCATATGTTTCTTTAACTTCAGTAGAAAGGGCAAAAAAAGCTTTAATTTCTTTATATAGATTTAATTGTAAGTCATTTTCTAAAAAGTGTCCTTTAAGCGCTAAAAAGCCAATTTCTTTGAAGGAAGCGCCAATGTGCTTTACAAAGGCATTTTTGCGATTAGGATCATCTGAAAGAAATTCTTTTAAATCTGCTTGTGGAATCTTTGTCATTTATAATTTAAATCAATTAAAAAAAGCGAGCCCATCAACTCGCTTTGTCTAGATAAGGAAACTTATAGCAACCAATAATTTGGCATCTGCTGTCTGTAATTCCTCAAATGATTTTCATATAACATAAGATACCTCCTTTCTAAACTTAGCTGTTGTCACAGCTCGAACTTCTCACCTCAAATATAATAATAGAGCACGAGTGAATTTATCTTATTTAACAATTTTTTTCAAAGTAAGCCCCTGAACTAGTATTGTAAATAATACAACTCCATACGTAAGGATTAAAATCAAATCTTTTCCTTCTCCAATTGCATCTGGAAGGTTTAAAGCTAGTGCAATACTTAATCCACCACGAAGCCCTCCCCATGAAATTATAAGAGCAGTATTTTTTTCAAATGATTTTTTAATAGATAGAATTTTAATTGGAATAAAAACACCGATACCTCTAGCTATAACTACCATAACAATGGTAAGTATTATAATCAGAATATACGAAAAATCAAAATTTTGCAAAATTGGTATAATTTCAAGACCAATCAGAATAAAAAGTATGGCATTTAAGGTTTCATCAAGTAGATGCCAAAACTTATAAACATAATCTCCCATTGCTTTTTGAACCCCATCTGCATCTTTATCTGCATCAATATTTTGGTTTAAGAACAGCCCCATAACAACCACACCTAAAACAGCTGAAAAATGAAATATATGTGAAATAACAGGAACTAGTAAGACTAGAGAAAGAGTGATGAGAACCTCTAATTCAATATGCTCATTTTCGATATATTTAACCAATCTAAGCCCTAGATAACCTATTAATGCACCCAATAAAACTCCTCCGATTACTTCTGTTGCAAATAATGCACCCACACTTTGAGCGGTGATATTCTCAATTCCTTCAGCTTTAATGTTTAATAATGTTAAAAACACAACTACACCAATGCCGTCGTTAAAAAGTGATTCCCCTGCTATACGGGTTTCCGTCTCAGAAGAAAGATTCATTTTTTTGACCATAGCTAAAACGGCAATAGGATCTGTGGGGGCTATCAAAGCTCCAAACAAAAGACAATCTATGTAGCTCAATCCAAGCTCAGAAAGCCCAAATAAAGGCTGCTGAATCAGCCAATGAACTCCTGTCCCCACTGTAAAAGTTGAAAACAATACACCAAAAGTGGCAAGGAATAAAATGGTAGTTTTATCTTTCAAAAGTTCGTGAACGTTAACACTTATTGCTCCTGCAAAAAGAAGAAAAGGAAGCATCACATCAATTAAAAGAATACTAAAGTCAAAGTCCTGTGTTAATGAGGTTGCATAATTTAAAAATTCAGGGAATATGAGACCAATTAACAAAACACCTAGAGACAAAAAGATGGCCAAAACCATTAGCCCAATAGTTTGTGGAAGTTTAAGAATCCTTAGATTAATAATTGAAAAAAGAGAAGCTAATAATAAAAGTAATGTAGAGAGCTCAAGGAAGTTCATGATGGTTAATTTTTTTAAATATAAAAAAATTAACGCTTTAAATAGAGTTTTGTGATATACTTTCCAATCAAATCAAATTCTAGATTTACCATTTCATCTATATTTAGTTTATGAAAATTGGTGTTTTCATAAGTATAGGGAATTATAGCAACAGAAAATTGGTTTTTCTTTGAGTTTATAACAGTTAAGCTGACCCCATTTACTGTTATTGATCCTTTTTCGATGGTGATATTACTTTGGTCTACGTCATAATCAAAAGAATACACCCAACTTCCCTTTTGATTATCTAAACCAATACATTTTGCAGTTTGATCAACATGACCTTGAACCATATGTCCGTCAAGTCGATTTCCTAATTTCATAGCACGTTCTAAATTTATATGATCCCCAAGCTTTAGAAGGCCTAAATTGGATTTAATTAAAGTTTCCTGAATAGCGGTAACTGTATAATTTTTAGCTTCGCAGGACACAACAGTTAGACAAACACCATTATGAGCCACGCTTTGATCAATTTTTAATTCTGAAGCCATCTTGCTTTCTAGTGTAATATGAAGGTTACCTCCATCTTTAACTAAGTTTTTCACAACACCAAAAGCTTCTATAATTCCCGTAAACATGCGTTTTAATTTAATTACATTTGTCATCAAAAATAAGTATAAAACCGCTTGTAATGAGTGAAAAATCTAAAATAAGAATTGGAATTTCGGTTGGAGATCCAAATGGAATAGGTATTGAAATCATTTTAAAAAGTTTTCAAGACAAGCGTATTTATGATTTTTTCACTCCTATTGTTTTTGCAAACTCCACAAATTTTTTTAATGAAAGAAAGCGGTTTAATTTAAATACAGATATTTTTAAACTCAAAGACATTTTAAATCCCCAAAAAGGACAACTGAATATAATAGATGTATGGAAAAATCCTTTTCCAATATTTCACGGAGAAGAGCAAGGCGAAGCAGGATTTCACGCGATTAAGTCTTTACAGGCAGCAACGGAGTCTTTAAAAAAAGGAGAAATGGATGTATTAGTAACGGCTCCTATTCATAAAAAAAGTATTCAGTCTGACAGTTTTAATTTTCCAGGTCATACTGATTATCTCAACCAAGAACTTGAAGGTGAAAGCTTAATGTTTATGATTTCTAATTCTCTAAAAATCGCCTTAGTAAGTGATCACATTCCATTAGGTGAAGTCACAAGTTATCTAACAACAAAAAAAATTATTCAAAAAATAAAACTTCTCGAAAAAAGTTTAAAACAAGATTTTGGAATACAGCGACCAAAAATAGCAGTACTTGGAATAAACCCACATGCTGGGGATAATGGAGTTATTGGAAAAGAAGATGAAAGTTTACTTCGTCCTTTACTTCGTAAATTAAATACTGCAGGATCTTTAGTTTTTGGGCCCTATTCAGCAGATGGTTTTTTTGGAAATCAATCGTATAATCAATTTGATGCTACACTGGCAATGTATCATGATCAGGGATTAATTCCATTTAAAACTCTTTCTTTCGGACAAGGAGTAAATTTCACTGCAGGACTAAGTCATGTCCGCACCTCTCCGGATCATGGGACTGCTTTTGATATTGCAGGAAAAGGGAAAGCTGATAATTCCTCTTTTACTGAGGCAATTTTCAGCGCTCGATCTATTTATTTAAACAGAAAGGAACACGCCAATTAATTTTTATTTTGAAATAACATAAATATCGTGGACTCTAATCATATTCTCAATCTGATGTCTTAAAAACTCCAGAATATATAATCCCTGTATTTTAGCCTGTTACGTTATTTTTTTTTATAAATTTGCCGCTCAATTGTTGAACAATGGAAGTGTTAAAGGAATTTACAATCCCATTTGTGGGACTGAAAGACGGAAAACATGATTTTTCTTTTACAATTGATAACACGTTCTTTAAGCATTTTGAGTACATAGATTTTAATAAAGCCTATTTAAAAGGAACTTTAATATTAGAAAAAAAGCCAAATTTTCTTGAATTGAGTTTTAAAGCAATAGGCCAAGCAAAATTACAATGTGATGTTTCTATGGAATGGTTCAATCATCCTATTGAAACCCATTTAGACTTAATAGTGAAATTTGGCAATGTTTCGGAAAATTTCTCAGATCAAATTTTAGTGATTTCTGAAGGAAGTTATGAAATAAATGTCGCGCAGTACTTCTATGAAATGATTGTATTGTCTATGCCACAAAAACGAGTCCATCCTGGAATTGAAGACGGAAGTTTGGAAAATGACATTGTTGAAAAACTCAAAGAGCTAGAACCTAAAGAAGAAAACTTAAACGGGTCTCAAGACCCACGGTGGAATAAATTAAAAGATCTCTTGTAAAGGGATCAAATAAAACAAATATTATGGCACATCCAAAACGAAAAATCTCTAGAACAAGAAGAGATAAGAGACGTACGCACTATAAAGCAGCTGATCAACAAATTGCTACATGCAAAACTACTGGAGAAACACACCTTTATCATCGTGCTCACTGGCATGAAGGGAAATTATATTATCGCGGAAAAGTCCTTGTAGAACCTACAACA
>Ga0307986_10002326_pt1 | contig 13640 bp, 13 predicted proteins | sample EllFjometageno82_FD_203170 | JGI IMG/M metagenome (GOLD analysis project Ga0307986, IMG submission 203170) | Marine microbial communities from Ellis Fjord, Antarctic Ocean - #82 | ecosystem: Environmental > Aquatic > Marine > Unclassified | place: Southern Ocean | collected 2014-10-09
CTGGTGTTGTTCGAGTACATGGGACAGATAAAGCTATTGCCGCATCTGTAGATTCTTCTGCTGTATATTGTTGGGCTCATCCTTTAAGTGGTGGAAAACAAATAGTTTGCGAGAGTTGGCGAAACTTAATTTCTGTAGGAGCAGAACCAATTGCAATTACTAACTGTTTAAATTTTGGTAGTCCTGAAAATGAAGAAAATATGGGGGAATTTGTTGAATGTGTTCAAGGCTTAGGTGAGGCTAGTTTGTATTTAAATTTTCCAGTAGTTTCTGGAAATGTTTCTTTTTACAATCAAACAAAAGATATTGGTATTAAGCCTACGCCATCAATTGGTGGCGTTGGTTTAATTAAAGATTATAAAAATATGATCACAATGGAATTAAAAGAAGTTGATAACATACTTTTAGTTATCGGAAAAACTGAAGGACATCTGGATCAAAGTATATTTGCTAGAGATATTTTAAATGAAAAAAATGGACCACCTCCTGAAATTAATCTTTTCAATGAAAAAAATAATGGAAATACAATTTTAAAACTAATAAACAAGAAATTTATTAAAGCTGCTCATGATGTATCTTTAGGTGGAGTTATTACAGCTTTATCTAAAATGTGTATTAAAGGTAAAAAGGGTGCAACTCTTAAGAGACCAAATTACTTAATTAATCAATTTGAGTATTTATTTGGAGAAGATCAGGGCAGATATATAATAGAGATTGATAAAAATAATATTCAAGATGTTGTTAAAGTACTTTTGGAAAATTCTGTTCATTTTGATGAACTTGGTATTGTAAATGATAATGATTTAATTATTGATGATAAGTCAAAAGTATCAATTGACGATTTAATTAAATCACATACAACTTGGTTAACTAATTATATGAGTAAATAATGGCAATGGATTTAAAAGAAATTAAAGCTCTTATTAAAGAGTCCTTACCCGATGCAATAGTTGATATTCAAGACCTAGCAGGTGATGGAAACCATTATTCTGCAACTGTGACTTCGAGTAATTTTTCAGGAAAGAGCAAAATTGAACAACATAAAATGGTATATAATTCACTCAAAGGAAAAATGGGTAACGAACTACATGCCTTAGCAATAAAAACAAAGGAGCTATAATGGAACAACAGACTAAGGATTTAATTAATAACGAAGTTACAAATAATGAGGTTTGCTTATTTATGAAAGGAACACCTGATGCTCCACAGTGTGGATTTTCTATGGCTATTTCAAATATGTTAAAAATCTTAGAAGTAAATTACAAGGGTATTAATGTTCTTGAAACTCAAGCTTTAAGAGAAGGTATAAAAGAATTTAGTGACTGGCCTACTATTCCACAAGTTTATATTAAAGGTGAATTTATAGGCGGTTGCGACATTGTTAAAGAAATGTATGAAAATGGTGAACTTAAGAAACTTCTCGAGAATAAAGGAATAAGTTTTAAAAAATAATTATTAAAAGAGCATTCTTAACCTTTTTGAAAAATATTTTTTTAGCAACATTAGTACTGATATTTTTTCAAAATCATCATCAATATGATCGCTAAGTACATAATCAATATTATTTTCCCAAAATAACTCTAACACAAAACTTTTTCTAAAAATTTTGTTTAACTTTTTTATTGATGACACAGATAGAATTGGTTCAAAATATTGAATCTTTTTAGAAATCAAGAGCTTCAGATCAACATCATCAAAGTCCATATGCCATAAATGATCTTTTTTATTTTCAAAAACTAAATTATCCTCTAGCTTTGTTGGTAATTCAATGTAACCTTTTTTAGAAACTCTCTCTAACTCTTTTATAAAATACTCAATATCTTCCACATGTTCCATGACATGACTGGCAATAACAAAATCAAATTCCTGATCTTTAAATGGTAGTTTTTTTTCATTTAACTTAACAAATTTCTTATTAGGGTAGTATTTTGATAAATCTTGAACATCACAGATTACGCTTGCGTACATGTTAGCCCCATATCCACAACCAATATCTAAAATATTCCAACTTTGGTTTAATGAAAGATCTTTTTGTATGTACGATTTTGATGTTCTCTTAATCAATGATTAATTATCTTGAATAGTATTCAATTACTAAGTTTGGTTCCATTACTACAGGGTAAGGAACTTCTTCAAATTTAGGTGTTCTAACAAATGTAACTTTTTTGTTTTTTTCATCTAAATGTATATATTCTGGAGTTTCTCTTTCTTTGTTAGCTAAGGCGATATCAATAAATGCTAACTGTTTAGATTTGTCTCTAATTTCAATAGTATCTTCTTCTTTAACTAAATAACTAGCAATGTTAACTTTTTTTCCATTAACTTTTACATGTCCATGATTAATAAGTTGTCTAGCTGAAAATACTGTTGTTGAAAATCTTGCTCTGTACACAACTGAATCTAGTCTTCTCTCAAGTAATCCTACTAAATTTTCACCTGTGTCACCTTTTTGCATGGCAGCTTTTTGATAAATATTTCTGAATTGTCTTTCATTAATATTGCCATAGTAACCTTTTAATTTTTGTTTAGCTTGTAACTGAATACCATAATCAGAGGGCTTCCCTTTTCTTCCTTGGCCATGTTGTCCAGGTCCATAATCTCTTTTATTGAAGGGACTCTTAGGTCTACCCCATAGGTTAATTTTTAACCTTCTATCTATTTTGTGTTTAGAACTTATTCTTTTTGTCATTTAATAGTTGGGGTTATAAACTTACTCATTATTTTGTCAATCAACCTTTTTTGGCTAAACTAGCAAATACACTTGATAAAATACGTGTTTCTTTCTCAGAAAGCTCCATTTTAGAAAAAATACTTCTTAAGTTTTCTAGCATAATAGGTCTCTTCTCTAAGGGTTTAAAAAAGCTTTTTTCTTCTAATTTTTTTATACATAAATTAGACATAGCCTGGACATCTTTTTTACTAGCAAGGGATATTTTTTTTGACTTTGAATATTTGGCCCCTTTTAAACTAATAATATTTGCTACAGTGTGTGCAATGATAATCACACTATGAGATAAATTTAAAGACTTAAAATTAGGATTGGTTGGTATTTGCATTGTATAATTTGCATAACTTATCTCGTTATTAGATAATCCAGATGCCTCAGATCCAAATAAAAATGCAACTTTTTTATCAAAATTAATTTTCTTTAAATCATTTAATTTTATGTGTTTAATGTTCTTGTTTCTAAATCTAGCTGATGTAGCAATGACGTAGTCTACTTTTTTTACAGCAGATTCTAAATTTTCATAAACTTTTGCATTTATGATCAGATCTTTAGCACCAACAGATGTTGCTAGAATTTTATCATTTGGAAAAATCGGCTTTGGTTTTATGATAACTAATTTTTTAAAGTTAAAATTCTTTACTGCTCTAGCGCAAGCACCTATGTTTTCAGATAGCTGTGGCTGATGTAAAATAAATGAAATATTATTAAATACCATTAAAGACTAGCAGGAGCATTATCTTTGAATAATTTATAATCCAAACTATCAACTAAGGCTTTAAAAGAAGCATCTATAATGTTTGCAGAAACGCCTATGGTAAACCAATTCTTTCCCTTTGAGTCGGTGCTTTCAATTGAAACTCTAGTCACTGCTTCAGTTCCAGTATTTAGAATTCTAACTTTATAATCCACTAACTTAAGGTCTTTTAAATATTTTGAATATTTATTTAGCCGATCTACATTTTGTCTAATTGCATTATCTAAAGCATTTACTGGTCCATTACCTTGACCTTCACACATAATTTTTTCACCATCAACTTCTAGTTGGGCTTTTGCTAATGAAATAATTTCGCCCGTTGAGTCTTTTTTAACAGAAACATCATATTCCTGAATTAATATATACCTTGGTATTTCACCTATAATTCTTCTAGCCAATAACTCAAAAGAGGCGTCTGCACCATCATAGCTATATCCTATAAATTCTCGGTCTTTTACTTCTTCCAAGAGTTTTTTAATTTTTGGATCATTCTCTTCTATTTCAATACCAATAGTTTTTAACCTTGAAATAATATTTGATTTACCCGATTGATCTGAAACTACAATGTTTCTGGAATTACCAACGTCTTCAGGGTTTATGTGCTCGTATGTTTTTGGATCTTTTTGAATAGCCGAAACATGTAGTCCACCCTTATGAGAAAACGCAGCTGCACCAACATATGGTAAGTGCTTATTTGGCTTTATATTTAAGATTTCATCTAAAAGTCTAGAGCATTGAGTTAAATTTTTAATATTTTCACGTTTAATCTGTATCTCAAATTTTGATGAAAAATCTTTCTTTAAAAAGAATGTTGGGATTAATGACATTAAATTAGCATTACCACATCTTTCACCTAAACCATTGACAGTTCCTTGAACCTGTCTTACACCCGCCTGAACTGCTGCTAGTGAATTTGCTACTGCATTTCCGGTATCGTTATGAGCGTGTATACCTAAGTTTTTTCCAGGTATCACCTTTGAAACTTCACTAACTATATTGGTTATCTCATGAGGTAAAGTTCCACCATTAGTATCACATAACACTATCCATTGAGCACCTTGGTCAAAAGCTGCTTTAAGACAGGATAATGCATATTTTGGATTTGCCTTATATCCGTCAAAGAAGTGTTCTGCATCAAACATAAATTCTTTTTTTTTTTTTATAAAATGTTTGGTGCTTTCACTAATGTTTTCTAAATTTTCTTCATTGGATATGCCTAATGCAATATCAACATGAAAATCCCACGATTTACCCACTAAACAAACTGCTGGTGTATTTGAATTTAAAAGTGCAGATAGGCCAGGGTCATTCTCAGCACTACGCCCAGTTTTTTTAGTCATCCCAAATGATGTTAATTTTGCATTAGTAAATAAGTGTTTTTTTTGAAAAAATTCAGTATCTGTAGGGTTTGCTCCGGGCCACCCTCCTTCAATATAATCTACACCTAAATTATCCAATGCAGCAGCAATTTTTACCTTGTCGTCAACAGAAAAATCAACACCTTGGGTTTGAGCACCATCTCTTAACGTTGTGTCAAATATATAAAGTCGTTCTTTGCTCATTTAAGTTTCCAAATTGTTTTACCATCTTTATCTTCTATTAAAACACCTTTATTCAAAAGTTCATTTCGAATTTTATCCGCTTCCTTGTAATCTTTATCATTTCTCGCTTTATCTCTTAGAGCAATATTCTTTAAAATATCATTCTCGCTGATCAATAGTTTTTTCTTTTTAATAGATGACCACTCTTCTTTAGTTTTGTTTAGAATGCCTATAAAATTACAAGCCAAAACAAATAGACTTTTATCGTCATCGTTTCCTATTAATGCTTTTTCATAAAGTTGATGTAAATTTGCAATATAGCCTGGTGTATTTAAATCATCATATAGTGGTGATAAAATATCTTCATTAAGTATCATTTTTTTTTCATTTAATATGTAAACTTCATACCATTTTTCAATGGTATTTTGACAATCATCTAAAAGTTTTTTACTCCAATCTAAGGGCTGCTTGTAATGAGCGCTCATAAGAGCAAGTTTCAAAACTTGACCATCTATATTTTCTTTAAAATCTTTAATCTTTAATATATTACCAGTTGATTTAGCCATTTTTTCATTTGACATAGTTATAAAGGCATTGTGAATCCAGTAATTAGCAAAAGTTTTAGTATTATTTGCGCATCTAGACTGGGCTATTTCATTTTCATGATGCGGAAAAAGTAAATCGATACCTCCCCCATGTATGTCAAATGTATCTCCAAGATATTTTTTTGACATAGCAGAGCATTCTAGATGCCAGCCAGGTCTACCTTTCCCCCAGGGTGAGTCCCAAAATGGCTCAATATTAGATGAAGGTTTCCATAAAACAAAGTCTTCTGCATTCTTCTTATTTTCTGAAACCACGACTCTGGACCCAGCTATTAAATCTTCTATTTTTTTATTTGATAGTTTTCCGTAGTCTTCAAATTTGTTTACTTCAAAATAAACATGATTATTTTTTTCATAAGCAAAACCTTTTTTTATTAGAGATGAAATCATCTCAATCATTAAATCAATGTGATCTGTTGCCTTTGGCTGTTGACTCGGTTCTTCTAAATTTAGATAATTACAATCTTCATTAAAGCCTTTAATTATATTATTGGTTAATTCTGCTATTGAAATATTTTTTTCTTTTGAAGATTTTATTATTTTATCGTCTACATCTGTAATATTTCTCACATAATTTACTGAGCTATTTCCATATTTTGATTTTAAAACTTTAAATAAAATATCAAATATAACTAGAGGCCTTGCGTTACCAATATGAGGATTATCATAAACGGTTGGACCACACACATAGATACCAATTTTTTTTTTATCTATGGGTATGAACTTCTCTTTTTTATTATTTAGATTATTTGTTAAATAAATATCCTTGCTCATTACATTAGAATTATACTTTAATTATAGATTTGTGAATCTTTAAGATTAGTTGGGAATCTTACAAACTGGGACAGGTTTCATTTTATGTAAGTTCTTCTCTCTTATTTTTTCGTAATTTTCTCTATTTATTGAATTAATGTTATTCATGGCCTCCTCTAGCTCTTCATATTTTAGACCTAATTGACCTTCGTCAGTTCTTCCATCATCCCACAAACCATCAGTTGGGGCTGCTTCAATTATTTCTTTTAGTATATTAAGCTCTTTACCCATCTCCCAAACCTCAGTTTTATTACAATCTGCAATTGGAGAAATATCAACTCCACCATCACCATACTTAGTATAAAAACCTACTCCAAAATCCTCAACTTTATTACCTGTCCCAACTACAATTCCTTTAGTTGCTGCGGCTACTTGATAGAGTGTTGTCATTCTAAGTCTTGCTCTTGAATTTGCCATACCGTGCTCATTTTTAAACTTAGATAAACTATTTTCAAATGTTTCAAATAATTTATCTAAACTTAAAGTATGTGCTTCGACATTTTTGAAATTTTTAATAAGCCATTCTTGGTGTTTTAAACTTAAATCATGTTGAGATGATTTTTGTTTAATAGGCATAGATAAAACTATTGTTTTTAAACCTGTCATGGCGCTTAGTGTGCTTGAAACAGACGAGTCTATCCCTCCTGAAATTCCAATTATTAAGGACTCTGCCTTACTTGGCATCATTTTAATATAATCTTTAATCCAATTACTTATAAATTGAGCTTTTTCTAATGGTTTCATTTTTATAAAATTTAAACGAAATTTTATTTAATACAATCTATTATGATGCCGCTTTAATATTTTTACTTGAATGTGTGGTGTTTTTTTTAATTTCATCAGAAATTAAAAATGCTAGCTCTAAGGCTTGATTGGCATTAAGTCTTGGATCGCAGTGTGTGTGATATCTATCAGATAAATCTTGTTCTGATATTTTTTGAGCTCCTCCCGTACATTCAGTTACATCCTGACCAGTCATTTCTATATGTAAGCCACCTGCATAACTTCCTTCACTTTGATGGCATTCAAAAAAATTTTTAACTTCTTTAACCACATTGTTAAACGGACGAGTTTTATATCCAGAGCTAGCTTTTATTGTATTGCCGTGCATCGGATCACATGACCAAATTACATTTAAGCCTTCTTTTTTTATAGATCTAATTAATTTAGGCAGATGTTTTTCAACATTCTCACTGCCAAACCTTGAAATTAATGTAATCTTACCTTTTTCATTACTAGGATTAATTCTATTACATAAATTAATTAAGTCTTCACTCTTTAAAGTAGGACCACATTTGATTCCAATAGGGTTTTCAATACCTCGACAAAACTCAACATGTCCACCATCCAATTGTCTAGTTCTATCGCCTATCCAAACAAAATGGGCAGAAGTAGCATGGTACTCACCAGTTGTAGAATCTACTCTTGTCATTGCTTGTTCAAATGGAAGTAATAATGCTTCATGCGAAGTCCAGAAATTTACAGTTTTCAACCTTCTATTGAAATCAGAGTTAATTCCACATGCGTCCATAAATGCTAACGCATCAGCAATTTTATCCTCTAATTCTTTGAATTTTTTCCCTGCTGGCGTTTTTTTAATAAAACCTAAATTCCAAGTATGAACTTTTTTAAGATCAGCAAATCCTCCATGGGAAAAAGCTCTTATAAGATTGAGAGTTGAAGCTGATTGAGAGTATGCTTTAAATAACCTCTTTGGATCTGGTACTCTTGATTTTTTATTAAATTCCATACCATTAATATTGTCACCTAAATAACTAGGTAATTCTACGCCATCAACATTCTCAACTGGTGAGCTTCTTGGTTTTGAAAATTGACCAGCTATTCTTCCTAATTTAATTACAGGAACGGATGCTGAGTAAGTGAGCACTAAAGACATTTGAAGTATCAATTTAAATGTATCTCTAATGTTATCGGGATGAAACTCTGCAAAACTTTCTGCACAATCTCCACCTTGTAATAAAAATGCTTTTCCATCAACAACTTGGGCAAGCTGTTCCTTTAAGTGTCTTGTCTCACCTGCAAAAACTAACGGTGGGAAATCATTAATTTTACTAAGGACTACATCTAATTCTTTTTTATCCGGATACTCCGGAATATGTTTTACAGGATAATTTCTCCAACTATTTATTTTCCAATTTTTCATATTCAACCTAGGGGTGTTCTAGCAGAGTTTACTAATTATTCAACCGTAACAGATTTTGCTAAATTTCTTGGTTTATCTATATCATAACCTTTTTTAAGGGCTGAATAATAAGCTAGCTTTTGCAAAGGAATTGTTAATAAAAATGGTAGTAAGTCGTCATTAGTGTTTTCAACCTCAATAGTTTCCCAAATGTTTTCTGACACAACTTCGTCCTTGCTTTTATTGGTAATCAATAAAACTTTTGCTCCTCTAGCTATTACTTCCTGCATATTTGAAATTGTTTTTGGATAATAGTTATCTCTTGGAGCCAAAACTACTACCGGCATTCCATCTTCTATTAGAGCTAATGGGCCATGTTTCATTTCGCCTGCTGGATACCCTTCCGCATGAACGTAGGCTAATTCTTTTAGTTTAAGAGCACCCTCTAGGGCTATAGGATAAGAATATCCTCTACCTAAAAACATTGATCCTTTAGCATCAGTAAATGTGCTTGAAATAGCTTGGATTTTTCTTTCAGTCAGCAAAGTTTCTTCAACTAGCCTTGGTAATATTTTTAGATCTTTGATTTTACTTAAATATAAATCTTTATCTAAATCTTTTCTTAAAATTCCTAGTTTTAATACCAAGATATAAAGAACTAGCATTTGTCCCAAGAAAGCTTTTGTTGAAGCTACTCCTATTTCTGGTCCACAATGAATCGGTAATACAAAATTAGAATCTCTTGCTATTGAACTTTCAATAACATTAACCACACTACAAGTTTTCATACCATTTTTATTACATAAGTCTAAGGCAGCATATGTGTCAGCTGTCTCACCAGATTGGGAAACAAAAATATATAAATTATTTTTTTTAAATCTATTGTTTCGATATCTAAACTCTGAAGCAATATCAATTGTAACATCTAATTTTGTTAATTCTTCAAACCAATATTTTGCCATTAAGCATGAGTGGTATGCCGTACCACACCCTATTAGGGTTACAGAAGAAATTTCTTTTAAATCCCAAGGAAAATTATAAATATTGATATCATTATTAATAGTATCAACATATTCTTTGATGCAATTTTTTAAGGTTGTTGGCTGTTCTTCAATTTCTTTTGCCATAAAATGCTTAAAATCACCTTTTTCATAGTTTTGCTCATCTGTAGATAATTCTAAAACTTTTTTATTAACCTTTAAGCCGTCTTCATCAAAAAATTTAACTTGATCCTTTTTTAGAATACAAAATTCACCATCATTTAAGTATGAAATTTTATTAGTCATTGATTTTAAAGCATAAGAGTCTGATCCTAAGTAATTTTCGTTAGGTCCATACCCTACTGCTAGTGGGGAGCCTCTTCTAGCACCAACAATTAAATCTGGTTGATCTTTAAAGATTATACCTAGAGCAAAGCTACCCTGAAGTTGCTTAAGAACTTTGATAATAGAGTTCTTTAAATCATTTTCTTTTAAATGCTCTGTTATTAAGTGAACGATTACCTCTGTATCAGTTTGAGATTTAAATATGTGACCCTTGCCAATTAAATATTTTTTTAAAATTGTAGAATTTTCGATAATTCCATTATGCACAATTGAAACATTTTCTGAAGAGTGTGGATGAGCATTAATAGCATTCGGAACTCCATGTGTGGCCCATCTAACGTGTCCTATTCCCACAACTCCCATCATACTTTTGATTGCTGAGTTTTTTTCTAAATTATCTACTCTACCTTCTGATTTAACTTCATTTATTGCACCGTTTGATAACGTAGCAATGCCAGCAGAGTCATAACCTCTATATTCTAATTTTCTTAGTGAATTTATAATTGCCAAAGAAACTGGTTTGCTACTAGTGATGCCTATAATTCCACACATATATTATTTCTTTTTTTTTTTATAATTTTGTATCTCAACTTGCTCTCCTCTAGTGAGAGCTAGAGATTTTTTTTTGACATTTTTTGTTATCACAGATCCTGCACCAATAATGCTATTTTCATTAATTGTAATTGGTGCAACTAAAGATGAATTGGATCCTATAAAAACATTATTTCTAATTTTTGTTTTACTTTTTTTAATGCCATCAAAGTTGCAGGTAATTGTTCCTGCTCCAATGTTAACATTTTTTCCTATGTGGCTATCACCAATATAAGATAGGTGATTTACTTTTGATTTTTTACCAATTGTACTTTTTTTAACTTCAACAAAATTACCAATTTTAGATCCTTCTTTTAAAACTGTACCTGGTCTTATTCTTGCATAAGGTCCAATATCAACTTTATCTTCAATTTTACAATTTTCCAGATGAGAAAAAGAATCTATTATTACATTGTTTCCAATTTTGACTTTGGTACCAATAACAACATAAGGATTAATAGTTACATTTTTACCTATTTTAGTGTCATTAGAAAAAAAAATTGTTTCTGGTCCAATCATTTTAACTCCAAGTTTAATAAACTTCTTTCTTAATTTTGTTTGAATTATATGTGAATTTATTTGTTTCATTTGTAAAAATCTTTATAGTAAGAGTTAACATATCTTAATTCACAAATTATTTCTTAAAAATACTTTATTAATGACTCAAAAATACACAATCTTATTTGATTTGGATGGTACATTAGTCGATACAGCTCCTGATTTAATGAATGCTCATAATCATGTAATGAAGAAATATGGTTATCCAACTAAATCTACAGAAGAAATTAGAAATCTTGTGGGGCAAGGTGCTGGCGCAATGATTGGAAGATCTATCTGGGGACAGGCGAAAAAAGAATTTGGAAAAATTGATGATCAAAAAATAAAAGCTGAAATGGTTAAAGAGTTTGTTAGTTTTTATGGAAATAATATTATTAACGAAAGCACTCTTATTAATGGCGTACAGGAATTTTTAAAATGGTGTGAGGAAAAAAACATCTCTATGGCGGTATGTACTAACAAACAAGAGCACTTAGCAATTGACCTCTTAAAAAAAATTGGTATTTATGATTACTTTGAATATGTTGCGGGACACGATACTTTTGATTTTTGCAAACCTGACCCTAGACACTTGACAAACATTATTGAAATCTTGGATGGTAATATAAAAAAATCATTGATGTTTGGTGATAGTGAGGCTGATGCAAATGCGGCAAGAGATGCTTCAATACCTGTGATTCTACTGGAAAATGGCTACACAGAAAAAAATACTGATGAAATTTATCACAATCATCTAATAAAAGACTTTATAGGTGTTGAAAAAATCGTTTCTACCTACTTAAAAGATTGATTTAGTTTTTTTTCTTATTATTAATACCCCATATAAAAATAAGGAGAAGTTTTGATTTCACATAAAGTTAAAGTTTACCCATCTAGAATTAATTTACCAAAAAAAAACCAATTAGCTTGGAAAATTGCTGTGATTGCATCTGATAGAGCCAAATTAGATAAAAATTCAGTTGAAATGGTTATCAATAGAATAATTGATAATGCATCGGTAGCAATTGCCTCTCTTAATAGAAAGGCAGTAATTTCTTCAAGAGAAATGGCGATAAAACATCCTAGAAAAAATGGTGCTACACTATTTGGTATTGACCCAAAATTAAAATTTGATTGTGAGTGGGCTGCTTGGTCTAATGGAACTGCCGTTAGAGAGCTTGACTTTCATGATACTTTTCTAGCAGCAGATTACAGTCATCCAGGAGATAATATACCACCCTTAATGAGTGTTGCACAACAAACTAAAAAAAGTGGTTTAGACCTTTTAAAAGGAATTATCACAGCTTATGAAGTTCAGGTAAATTTGGTAAAAGGCATTTGTCTTCATGAACATAGAATTGACCATATTGCTCACTTGGGACCTAGTGTTGCTGCTGGCCTAGGCACAATGCTCAAATTAAACACTGAAACAATATATCAGTCTATTCAACAAGCTTTGCATACAACTATATCAACTAGACAATCTCGAAAAGGTGAAATTTCAAGCTGGAAAGCTTTTGCTCCTGCACATGCGGGTAAGCTTGCAATTGAAGCTGTTGACAGATCAATGCGTGGTGAAGGTGCACCAAGTCCAATTTATGAAGGAGAAGATAGTGTTATAGCTAGAATCTTAGATGGTAAAAAAGCTTTATACAACGTACCATTACCAAATAAGGGTGAAAGCAAAGTAGCTATTCTAGAAACTTATACAAAAGAGTATTCTGCTGAGTATCAAGCTCAAGCCCTAATTGATATTGCCAAAAAATTAAATAAAAAAATATCTGATCTTAATCAAATAAGAAAAATTGATTTATATACGAGTCATCATACGCATAACGTAATTGGCACGGGTGCAAATGATCCACAAAAAATGGATCCAAATGCAAGTAGAGAAACTTTGGATCACTCCATTATGTATATTTTTGCAGTTGCTCTGGAGGATGCAGATTGGCACCATGTTAAGTCTTATACAAAACAAAGGGCTAATAAAAAAAGTACAATTAAGATATGGAAATCTATTATAACTCATGAAGATAAGGCATGGACTAAAAAATATCATGACCCTAATCCAAAAAAGAAATCATTTGGGGCTAAGGTAGTCGTTACATTAAATAATGGTAAAAAAATTGTAGAGCAGCTTGATAGAGCAGATGCCCACCCCTATGGTGCTCGTCCATTTAAAAGACAAAATTATATTCAGAAATTTTTAACACTTACAGATGGTATTTTAGATAAGCAAGAAAGCTCAAGATTTCTAAAAACTGTTCAAAACTTGAGAAATTTAAAATCTGGTGAACTAAATAAATTGAATATTCAGGTAAAAAGAAGTCAAATAATGAAAAATACAAAAAAAGGAATTTTTTAGTGCACTTTGTCGATAAAGAACCCAGTCAAAAAAGAGCTGACTTTGTAAACAAACTTAAAACTAATAAAATTTTAAGAGTCCCGGGTGCTTACAACCCCTTAACAGCAAAATTAATTGAGGAAATTGGCTATGATGCTGTTTATGTATCGGGTGGAGTTATGGCAAACGACCTGGGGTTTCCTGACATAGGCTTAACTACATTACAAGATGTGAGCACTAGATCTTATTTAATCTCAAG
>Ga0307986_10002327_pt1 | contig 13638 bp, 9 predicted proteins | sample EllFjometageno82_FD_203170 | JGI IMG/M metagenome (GOLD analysis project Ga0307986, IMG submission 203170) | Marine microbial communities from Ellis Fjord, Antarctic Ocean - #82 | ecosystem: Environmental > Aquatic > Marine > Unclassified | place: Southern Ocean | collected 2014-10-09
TGTTGAGAAGCCAACATACGATATTAGTGATTTATCAGAAAGCAGCAACCACAAGGCTCAAAACGAGAGAATTATGGAGATGTTAAAGAACTCTACGATTGTTAAAACGTTTGACCTAACTCGAAAATCAGCGGTTGGTAAATATATACGAAATCATGTCGAAGATCCTGATTTTCCTAACGCTGCTTTAAGTTTTGATTTTAATGAAGGTGAACCTAGCGTCTACCACGGTATTGATTTATTTAACGGAGGGTTTGCGAGTAAAGAAGATTACATATATGATGATTTTATTAGGATTGACGGTACTGAAATAGATAAAAATGAAATAATATCCGGTGGTTTCGAAAGAAACGGTATGGTTTACGCTAACATAATAAACATGGAGTTTATGTTTGATGATCCATATGCTGATAAATATAAAACATATAGGTATTTTGGTTTATACGTCGATGATATAGAAGAAGGTTCATTTGAAGCGTACTCCCCAGAAAAAGACTCAATTGGTTTTAAAGCAGGGACTGTTGCTTCAGTTTATGACCTTACGGGTCTTTCAATATCACATGATGATATGATACCAAGCCTTGCTGATTTTGGACTACCTACGTTAAATTATATAACGGATAAGCATGGTGATTTTTATCATATTAAAAACAGAGGGGTAACACTAGCTAATAATCTTCCTGTTGAGATACATGATTCTAAGCTGTTTGACGGTTTTAAAAAGAAAAAAGGAACAATAAGATATAGTGTAGGTAGTAGAACTTTCAAGAGTTTTATTAAGTTGAACATTAAAGCTATACCAAACCATCTTGATAAAATATTCATAGGAAACGTATACGTAATCAAAGAGGGGTATAACGCAACAACAGGACTGCCTATTGTTAATATGTTTGACTATGTTATATCAGCAGATTCATCTCTAGCCGCTGGGTATTCGAGTGGTTTAAGTTTCTCAAATCAGGGAGGACTGTCACAGGTTATATCTGCTCTTTGTGATTCTATACGATACGTTACTAGTGAAGATCAACTTAAAGTTACTTCAACAGAAACTGCGATTACTATTGAAAGCTTTGTAGCTGGACCCGACAGAAACATGATAATGTTCGGTATATATAACAACAATATTTCGGATTTCATAGAATACAACGAATCTAAAAAGAATGACGTAGGGCTGTATAATACTATTGGTAATATAACTTTTACTGATTGGGATATTAGAACAATGACTGGAGGTGCTGGTAAAAATCAGGGCTTACGTATAAGAAGCTCCGATTTCAAAGATGTCGCTGTTGGTGATTATTTAAAAATAATGAATCAACAGAATTACGTTAAAGTGTCTAGCATATCTGGTGACTATTCAGGTAGACATAACAGGGTTATTTTAGAAAAGGGAGCCGAAATATCGAATGACGGAACATGTGAAGTGTATACGTTGTTTAGACCAACGTTCGGTAAGTTCAGTGCGTATAATATGAAAGATTTGAGTTTTGATTTCCATAGAGACGCTACGTCTGATATAGGTGAGTTATCAAAAGACCTTACGAGCAGTACTGGTGGATTTGGATATACTGCTGGTACTAAAACGGAAGAAGAAATGGTTGAATATAATTTAACTAAATTCTATAATATAAACTCAAATATAATAGATGACGCCGAGACTTATAGAATATCGAATCAATACGAAAGACTTTCTGAGAATAGCTTAAAGGAGCATGCTCTAGAATCTAGAGTAGTACCGTATATATGTGAGTTCGAATTGAAGGGATTTTCTAACATTAGAGGCGGTAAATACATTTTAAGTGCTAATGAATCTATGGGTAGATATAACTCTTCAGTAGATTCATCAAAATTAGAAAGAGATCCTCATTTCGGAAATTTAGAATACTTTGATTTAAGCAACGTATCATACATGCACCTGATACATCAATCATCAACATATTTGACAGGTCAGAACAGAGGACCTCTTATAACAAACAATGAACTAATAAATTTTAAGAATAACATAATATTTGCACAGGATAACTCATTGCGCGACGTAATAGACCTTGCTAAAATAAAGAGCATATCGTATGATTATTTTAGTGTGTTTGCAGAGTTTAACGGGTACCATAGTAAGTGGTCTCCTTCATTTAACTTAAGCGATTGGTATCAAATAGACGAGAAATGGCATGACAACGAGAGGATAATAAAATACAGTACCTTTGATGAGGATACTGTTTATCATAAGGGTTTAAAATATATTATTGACGAGAACTCAGATGAATATAAATTTATGTGTGTTATTGATTTTGAAGACGATGCATACAGTATGTCTTCGGATATTAAAGTAATCAAGAATGAGAAATTTAAAAAAATAACTGCATTCATTAAAGTCAAGTATCCTTCGTCTCTATACAGAAAAGCAGCAATAACACCGGGGTTTATGTACACTCATAGTAATATCTTTAACTGGAGTGGCGGTGTAATAAGCACTCCAATACTTTCTACTTTTGATTTCGCAGGAAGCACATGGTCAAATATATCAACGCCAGGTGAACCGTGTTCCTTCAGAGCATCGCAGGCTTCAATAAATGACGGTAGCGCAAAGTTTCTTTCACAATTTACTAGAAACGCCGAAGGAGAATACTCAAAAATACGATTTACAATAGGATCAGCAAGCTATACTGTTCAGGTTTTAGACATAGTCACAGACAGTGAGCTTGTAATTCAAGGCTACCCTATCCAATCAACTGGAGCGTATGCAACTACAGCGCCTTCGTTTAACGGTGCAAATGCAACTTACATATATGAGGACGGAGGAACTTACATATATGAGGACGGAGGGTCTAACGCATTCGAGGCGTTAATGAATAATATTACAGCGAACAGACTTAAAGAAAGATTAATTGAATCAGACGGCGTAGAGTATATTAGAGTTAAAGAAGATGGAACTATACTGTTAAACGATTTTAAAATGAGTATTGAAGAGCCTACTATGTTTGTTAAACCATCCGAATTGATGACAACAAGTGATACTGATAAACCCTCGGTATTCTCAATGATATCAGGTGCTGTTGGCAAGAATATCGTAGATAAAACACATAAGTACTACACTACCCTTAAGAGGTTTAGTGGAGAATACATACCATTGACGCGGGATGTAGTGTCGTTCGATTCAATTTACAACAAACATAAATTAAACTATTCATATAGAGCGAGTATATTATCTGACTTTACGACCTCAGCTACTACAATGGCTATCGTTGGCGGTTCGGACTGGACAGCAGTAGGTAGTGTTGTTGTAGGTTCGGAGATTATAAAGTACTCTGCTATTTCATATGATGCAAGTTCTGGCTATAGTGATCTAACTGTGCTAGCAGGCCAGAATGCAGCTCTAATAAAAGGTGGAATTGAGATTTTCTTTAATAGGAATCTTGAAACGAATATAACGGTAATAGATGCAAGGGAAGAACAAAGAGAAAGGTTGATACATGGTAAGTTCAATGGGTACGGTATTGCTTTCGAGTCATGGAAGCACAACATAAAGGATTATGGGTTAATAAAAAACATGTACTTCCATAAAGTTAATGACGATGATGCAGAGACTATTATTAAATTATCTAAAGATTCCGAAAAACAACCACTATACCCTATGGTTGGTGAGGTTGCTATAGATAAAAAGGATTTTAATATATTTGATTCGAAGTATACTAAAGGCTTTTTTACTAAAAGTTTTTCTGGGCTTGAAAACGAAAAATCTCACGGAACACTAAGCCCTGTTGAAGAAAAATCATTCATGTCTTCTAGTATAATGAGAGTAGACGATGAATATTCTTTAGATTTATTCAATAGTTATAAGATGAAAACAGTCAACGACCTCGAGAAGATACAAAATCTAGGTTCTAACAAATACACAATACATTGGTTCGAAGATGATGATAGAGTGTACGCTGATTTTTATTTAACCAATATGGTTTATGATAAATTAATCAGTGATGATATAATGGCTAATTTCCAAACTTCAATAATACCATCTAATTCATACGGCGATAAAACGACGGTTGCTGATGATTTATTGGAATATATAAAACATAATATTACGCCTAGGTTTATAGTTAATGATGTTGATGTTTATGTTATAGAGTCTAAGGATATAGTGACATCGTTCGTGCAGGATGTATCTGATATAGTTGGGTATAAAAAATCTAAATCACACAGTACAGAGATGTTCGACAAAGGTAAACCGGGTTTTAGATTAATCTACGCTAAAAGATCTGGGTATAATTACAGCTTCAAGGTAAACGTTAAAATAAAGGCTTAAAATGAATATAAAGGAACTATATATAACCGACATAAACAAGGATGGTCGCTTTTGGTCAAAGGATAAGATAGATAAACTAAATGATATGTTTACTTCTCTTTCTGCTGGTATGCCTAAGGGCTCTGTCGGCGAGGGTGGTGCAGGTGGAGCTCCTGGTAATGATGGAGCTGTTGGTGCGACGGGGTTGGTTGGGGCAACAGGACCCGGTGGCTTAACAGGAAATGATGGTTCAAGTATATGGACTAGAACAACGAATGCATCAGGTCTAGAGACGATTTCATTAGCGACACAATACTCTGGTGTTATCCTAGGAGCTGCTTCCGTGTTAGTTGGAGCAACATGCGACACTCTAACAACAATAAGTACAACCACACCAGTAAAGGCTGGTAATTTACCTAGCGCCCTAAGGATACATGCAATAAACGACACGGGAAGTGCTCCAAGAAAACATATAAGATTAAAATCTAAAACGTTTTCTGCAGCATCACCGGCAGATACGAAAGCTGTCATAGATTTCAAAAGTGACGTTGTGCTGTTCGATTCTAATTCCGCTGCACTATATGCTACGAATATATTAATGTATGATGGTAACTCTACTTCGTCTACTGGTGTTGCTGCTTTCACTGACGCTGGTATTGTAATACAATCTACGCTAACATTCTCATCAGGTACTACGCAAACGTTCGAAGGTGATGTGACGCTGTCTGGTGTTGCTGCTAAATGGTTTGTGGATAACCCGGGAACTACATTAACTGGTAAACATTTAGTAGTTAAGAATGGCTTAGCGGAAGGTAACGTTGAGTTTAAATCAATAGGAACTGAGTTTACTAGTTTTCCGAAGGGCTCAATATTACAGGTAAATGATGATGCGTTTAAGGAACATTTTAGTGTAATGTATAGCCAATCTGCCGCATTAACTACTGTTAGCGGCCAAGGTAAGGAGGTGGCGTTCGGTAGAGGCACAGGACCATGGGCTGGATGGTATGCGATGAACGGCCAAACTTGGAGATCCCCAATAGGAGCACCTTTCACTGGGATTGAAAAAATGAAGAGGATGAACGCATCTAATAATTCAATATTAGGAACATGGGTAATACCATCAACGCCCGACAATAAGATACATCTAATGGGTGGGGGTCAATACAATTTCAGGCAAAGCGGAAATACGTTGCGATTTGCATCAATATCTAGTCAGTATCATCAATATTATGGATGGGGATTACAAGCAGCCCTTGGAGATACATGGGGCAATTGGACCCACGCCAGCCTACACCTATCAAACCAGTCATACGTGTGCTACTTAGGATATACCGATTGGGTGTGGTATGCGAGCAATGCGGCAACAGGAACCACCGGTTCTGGTCCTGCTACAGGCTTCCTAACGACATTTGGTGGTAACTAGTAAAAAAATTAAAAATAAATGAATCTCAAACAAGTACCATATAATATAAGCGACAAAGAAAATATTATAGATTTAATTAACTATAACTTTGATCAGCTATTCGCTAACTCATACGGTGCGGCAGGACCTACGGGTTCAGGCGGTGCGCTAGGTTTAGTAGGGTCGGTCGGTGATATCGGTGGGGTTGGAGCAACGGGACCTTCAGGTGCAGCGGGCGATACTGGTATATCCGGTAATTTAGAGTGGTCTACTGGTGTTGTTGCGTTTGGTGATAGCAGTATAGTAGTACCGAAATCTACAACATCACATAACATTAAAGCTACTGTACTGATAGGTAGTACTTCAACTACAGACATAGAAAATGATGATTACTCTCTAAACATTACGGGAGTGAATGCTAGCGGGACTAGCCAAATCTTCAGCTCTAACATACAATTATCATCACCAGGTTCTAGCTCGTATTTTGACATATCTCTACGTGAGGACGTTCTACGCCTTGGGTTTGATTCTTCTGGGACGTCTAATGTTTTAAAGTTAAGAACGAAGAACGGTATAATATTCAAATCAAGTACAGGCGCAGATGTCGCAAAGTTCAACGATGGTGACACTGTTATTTATAAAGATATAATTTTCAGGGATAGTGTATCTCTTGGCTCATCTACATTCACTGATGATGTCGGTACATTACACCCAAATCGCGGGCTAACGCTTGACTCGAGTTTAGGTACTCTCTCTGATACATTCTTAGTTAAATCTATAGACAATCAAGGCTCGTTACAGACAGTCGACACGGGGACAATGGGTACTGGTGTTAAGGTCGGTACAGTAGTGCCACTGCACCATAATTTCTTTACTCACCTTAATTTCGAGAGGTCATATGAGCCAGCAACTCAGATTAATGCGGGTTTAGAGGATTGGGAAACTCAATTAGGTAAAGGAAAAACAGGGACTGACTACGAGAATTGGTATATATGCCACGGATACACTTGGTATAATTTAGCAAGTAACGTAGCATTCAATACACCCGACAGTGCACTACGGACGTTTAACTCGGATTCTTCGACTGCTGTTTTAGAAAGTGATACGAGGAAAAGAATATCAGGAGGAGGGAGGAGCAGATTATATGATTCTACTGGTTCTTCAACTTCTCATGGTTCCGGTAACTTCTCTTGGAAAAAAATGGAGACCTCAGTAAATCCAGCATGGATTGACGACAGTAACGGCAGTAGCACATCGCATAATGAATTTCCTTTTAATATCGTAGTATTACACCATATAATATACCTAGGTCGCGATGATCTGTCATGGAGGTTTACAGATACCGAAAACAAAGGAAACACGGCTGCTACATCACCGGCATATATAGAAGAAGAAACAACATACAATTGGTTTAACGCCCAATTTACGCCTAACGTTGATCATGGTGGTTGGCTAGGTCCTGGTATGCGCGCAACACCTAGTCCTAATTACCACTATTACAGTAGACCCACGAATCTATATAGGAAATATTTACCATCTGGTCAAAATTCAGCAAAAATTATAACTAGCGGTGTGGGTCCGTTATATATGAGTCCTGGTAGAATGGCGCCTACTGGAATCTATAGAGTAACGGAGGATCCGCTAAATCAGTCATCCGCTGGTTATTACTATGCACAGTTCACGTGGACGCTAGAGACTATGACGTTCTCGAACGTTACGTACTCATCAGTACAATAATACAAATAAATTGAAAATATATAATAGATGGTAACACTTAAAAATATAGTATACGACGAAGACAATCCTAATGCGATAATTGATTTAATTAATTTTAATTTTGATCAATTAGTTAAAAATGGACACGGTCCCATAGGTGCCGCTGGTAATGTAGGTACCGCTGGTGTTACTGGCGTACAGGGCGCTGTTGGTACTATTGGTGTTACAGGGTCTATTGGTGTAGTTGGTTCGACAGGTATTGCAGGATCTGAGATGTGGGTTGACGACACTACTTCCGTTGTTAATACTAATATACTTAAACCTATTCAGTTGCAGACACATTCTAATCTTCCTAATGTAGTTATTGGCGGGGATTTAACAAACAATAGAGCTCAGCTTTCTGTCAGTAGGAACTTAGTGGATATGGCTTCTACTTTAAGGCTAACTAATACCCCGAATAATCTTGATAGGTTTTTTGATATGACATTAGATAACGGTTCTATGTTAATGTCATTTGATGTGGACTCAGCCGCTAGTGCTATAACAATACAATCGAATGATACAAATCTTTACGATTCTGTAGACTCTGAGCTTTTTGCGAAATTCTCACAAAACATTGTGGATTTTAAAAAAAATACAATAATAGATAGGACTGTTACCTTGCTATCGGGCGCTAGATTTGAATCACAATCACCAGCACAGGACGACATCATTGTTGCTATTGATGAAACAGGTAAACTAGGCTGGGCGGACACAACGTCGCTGAATAGTAATGTTGCTATGGGTAGTATAGTTCCTATTCTTCCTTCTGAAATTAAAGCCGGTAACTTTGAGATGTCTCATAACAGTAATACTGCTAATAAAACAGGCAGGGGTATTGGTTTATTCTCAGGCTGGTATATATGTCACGGTTATACTTGGTTTAAAAATGACGTAGGGGGTATACCCGGTAAAGCGTATTATACACCTAGATTTAACTTTGATTATGGCGGTAAGACTCTTATAAACAAAATGTACACTTCGTTTAAATCGGGATCATCATATTTAACTACAGTTATCGTGCCTGATGCGTATTCATATAACGTAGGTGCAAAAACACACATGAAGAGTGTAAATTGGAAAGTGAAGGTAGATGAGTCACTCACAGAGGGTGCCCATGCAACAGCATCTGTTCATCAAAATATAGTTTTAGGTGACCAAACACATATAGTCTTCCTAGGAAGAACAGACCTAACGTGGAGATTCGTCGACGTTTCTTCATTCACGGAGAAGCATTACATATACTACGTAGAGGCACCTATAAATGCCAATGGAATTTATTGGATTCAGCTTTGGTTCTTCTCCATCCCGGCTTTCAAGATAAGGAGTCAAATGATGACCGGAACTATAGGAGGGTCAGATGATGACGATGACAATAATATAGGGCCTAGGATACTACCAAGTTCCCTTCAGGTCACGCCACAAAAGGAATTTAGAATATACCAGGATTCCTTGCTGAATTCTTGGATAGATACAACTAAACCAATATATGAGAGTGATGGTCTTTTAGCTAGGAAAGGATGGTACGGCTCAAATCATAATTATTCGCCGCCTTCTGGTCAATCTAAAAACTATGGATATTGGGATGGTAAAGAATGGTACTACGTAAACTGGGGTACTGCGTTAACATAATATAAACACAAGATAAAAATAAGATAAATAATTAAATGGCTCAATCATCAAAATACGCAAGAGTAGACGAAGACGTCTTAGTAGAATTCATCTACCATGACCAGAGTGCTTTGGCTCTGGCTGAAATCGAGAATGACAATAACGGAAGTCAACTTAAGTTCTTGAATATAAATAATACAGCAGCGTCTCCAAAATATCTAGTTCATGAATTGGGAGGTAATGTAGTAAACTTTACAGTTAAGGTGTCTGGTACTTCTATTATTATAAACAACTTCGCAACCAGAGAACTTCAATTAAGAAACGGTAAAACGTATAAGTTTGATTTATCTGATGCTTCGATAGATAATATTGCAGGATTTGTAATAGCGAACGCATCGCTAACCGGGAATATACTAACATATATACCGTCAGTGAATGGTACTTACTCGTACGATTATACAGACACTGCTGGCGTTACTAACTTTACAAAAGGTGTTATTACTGTTGCTAATAAAGCTAATTCGCTGTATGCTGAACCTGTGCAACAGACGCATAATACTATCGAAACAGCAACAGGAGAGTCAGGAAAATACCTAGCAGTTCCTTCAACCAAGGCAAATCAGTTTGCTCTAATTGGAAATTCATTAAAATATCTAGACAGTACTGAATTCACAGGTACTAATTCTACAACCTTTAACACAGTAATACCAACAGGTACTGTAAACGAGGTATACTATGATACGATTAGATTACACCTTAGGACTGGTTATTCTTTCAATGGCAGAGGGTATGATGGTTTTTTACTTCAAGTAAAGTCTAGCAGGCTTGATGAGGTGGAGAATGTATTTACCTCACAAGTTTACCTAAATTCATCTAGTTTTGAAATTCAAAACCCTGCACCATTCACGATGGGAGACTCTATGTTCTCCAAATATATTGAAGTTAAAGTTCCTGCGTTAGTTCATATGTTTACTGCTAATGTAAACGATGAATTCCATAACAATTTCTATGGAGCAGTAGCAAGTACAACACAGTTAGACTCTACCTCTAACTACAAAATAAGTTTCAGTTTAATTTCTGAAACAATAACTACTAATATTAATGGTAGCGGAGGATTCTATGATCAGGATTTCATCAACATAGCTAGTACTACTGATTTAGTGGTTTCGCAGGTAGATGAGTATTCTGGTATTTCAGTAAGCGTAACAGAACCTGCTGAAAGGGATTATTTTGAAATAAATGGTTTATATAACGGTGGTTTGGCTGGGTTTGCTGGTTATGTTAATGGGAGAATACAACAGACTTCGGATGATATTTCAGTATTCTATGAGATAGAGGTATCAGAACAAGTAAGTACTAATTTTATAAAAACATACAAAACGACATTTGTTCACGTCTCAGACTTCGATACTCCTGTTATGTTTAGGCCTGTTATTATGAATGCTGGTATAGCTAGTTCTTTTCAACTTAGGGTAACTATGAGAATATACAACGAGACCGACAACACACAAATAGTAAAAGTAGGTACTTTAATATATGATAGGCCTAAGAAATACGGAGTACAAATGGAAAAGATACAGATTTCTGGAGGAACCACAAACCCTGTAATCTACAATAAATTGCCAAACACTGCTGTAAATAGAGAACTTAATTCATTTATAAACTCAATTAGACCTGACGTCGGTGAGACTAAGTATGTTACCGTAGCATTAGACAAGTATAATGTAGTTGCAGCAAGTAACGAATTGGTTGGAAATTCTGCTGATGGAATTTCACTGGGAGACGCAAAATTTAAGGCTGAAGGTAAATGCGAACTTAGAATAACTGGAGCGTCGAACACTCTTGTTAGGTTTACACTAGCTAATTTGATTGATGGAGATTATAGAGCGCTTGATTTAGTTGGCGCGGATAACATAAAGTTGGTAATAGACACTGGTTCTAAAAAATATTGGAGATCACACGATCCTACGTTCCCGGGTATTAACCTTTCGAATGGTGAGGTTATGTTTAAAGTAAGTTCGTGGTTTGCTAGGAAATTTAATGGAATAGGATCTACAGGAACCTTCTATATTACATTAGTCTACGGTAGCAACAAATCAAGCATGCTGTACAACGGAAAAGTCAAGATAATATAAATGATATTAAATAGCAGAAATAATTTATTCAACTTTAAGTTTAATAGGAATTTTATCCCGAAAGAGGTTGCAGATAAATATAGGAAGTATTTGAATAGAATGCCAGGTAATATAATGACAGAGCCAATTGATTTTGTAAATTATAGTATACAGGGCGTAAGTATACCTGGAATTGCGTTTGATCCGATAGAGCAATCTCCGAATGATGGAACGAAAACATATCATAGAGGTTCTATACCTATACAGAATACGATAGCAGATAGACAAGTAACTGTGGAGCTTCAGTTGTTAGATGGTTATATAAACTATTGGATTCTGCAAGACACTCTACTTTATTATTATTCAAAAGCAAATAAGAAGCCGTTTTTAGAAGATTTAAAACTTCAGATAATGGATGCTGAGGGTATTCATGTTATGAGTGCTATATTCGAGAAGCCTATAATGAATGAGATATCTGAACTTGAATTAAACATGAGTTCTAATGTAGCTGAATTTGCAACATTTACATTGAACTTCTACTACAATAAATTTAACATTAAGTTAGAAATAGATTAAGATATATACTAATATGAAAACATTTGAACAATATTTAAAAGAAGGAGAATTAACAGACGGCGACGTTAGTATGTTAAAAGAATCTCTACAGACTGAGTGGACTCCTGAACTTGAAGAAAAGGTAGACATAGCACTTGAAGGATTCGTAAAGCAATATGCAAACGAAGATGGAACTTACGATATTGATAAGTTTGACTATGATGCAACTAACGAAGGTTTCTTTGGTTCAATATTTGGAGGACTTGCTGGTTTTGCTCTTGGTAAAACAGTTGGGAAAATGATAGCAAAGGTTCTTGGTATAAGTAATAAAGGAGTTATGTATGAAATGCTAACGTCAAGATTAGTTGGAGCTGCATTAGGAATCGCATTAGGTAAGAAAATATAAATTAAATTAAAATAAATAAAATTATGAAGCTAACAGAACAAAAACTAAGAGATATTATTAGAAAAGAATTAATTTCCCTAAATGAAGGAGCTTACAAGAAAAACGATAAGGGTAGTATGTTAACTTCTATTATTAAAGCTAAATCAGCTCAGGACTATGGATTGGATAACTTGATAGTACTACATAAAGATATAAAGAAAGTATTCACAAGCAAGGAAAACAAGCAAGAGCTATTAAGTGATCTTAACAACGTAATTGAGTATATGAAAAAGGCAGATAAATTCAAAGATACGGGAAACGATAATACAATTGCAATGGTTGAAAAGTATTGGAAACAACTTTCAGGTCAAACGGTAGATAGAACCCAAAAAACAATTACAGAATCTGTAGTTAATGAAGGTTTCTCTACATGGGAAATTGAATTTGGAAGAGGTAAAGTATCTGGTACAGATTATCATGCAGCAGGAAAAATCACAGTTAAGGCTAGAAATACAGTAGAAGCTATTAAAAAAGCAGTTGCTCAAGTTGGTAGTAAAGATGACTGGATGGCTGTTGATATTAAAAATCTAACTAAGAAATAAAATATATGGCGATACAATTATCATATACTAGTTTACAGGGTGTGGTAGCTACTACAGCATACCATCAAATAGTAAGAGTGGATTATCTTGTGGATAATTCGCCAAACTGCAGAGCTACGGTAAGGGTGTATAAAGACAAAACAGCTAAAAGCACTGGATACGAACCATTGGATGAAAATATAATTAAATTTGATTTGACGTTCGGTGGTAAATCACCCGATCCACTAGCACAGGCATACACTGCTATCAAAAAAGTAGAAACAGTTACTGATTCAAGAGGGAAAAGTAAACCAGTAAACTATAAAACCGGCCCAAGAACGGATGTTTAAAATTAAAAAGTAAATAAAATGAACGAACAAAAATTAAGAGACCTTATAAAGAGTAATATCTCTGAGGTATACGAAGAATTAAATAACGAATCTAATAATATAGTAGAAGTTAAAGAAGCTATTGTATTAACTGAAGACGAAATCAATGAGAAGATTGAGGTTTTGAATATCAATGAAGGTCAATTTTCATGGATGACTCAAGATACTGGTCAGCAAATTGGTTCAGAAAAGCAAAACACTATAGTAGTTTACATGCATGATGATAAAGGTGAATCTTGGAAAGAAACTGGATATGAAGGATATGGCGTATTTGGAGGACTTGATTACTATGCATTACTTGCTAAGATGAACGGATACGAAGAAGATAGAGGTGATGGAATTGATATCGCATTTGGTAAAAAGAAATCTAAGACAAGTAAGAAAACTTTATTCCCTGCTTTAACATCTTCTAAGAAATTAAAAGGAAATCACGATTTTACTAAAGAGCCTGAATCTGATCCAGATCAATCATGGTTCCAAGAAGAGGAAACAGATTGGAGATACGATAACTAACAAAATCAAAACTATGAAACTAACAGAACAAAAACTAAGAGAAATCGTAAGAGA
>Ga0307986_10002328_pt1 | contig 13635 bp, 14 predicted proteins | sample EllFjometageno82_FD_203170 | JGI IMG/M metagenome (GOLD analysis project Ga0307986, IMG submission 203170) | Marine microbial communities from Ellis Fjord, Antarctic Ocean - #82 | ecosystem: Environmental > Aquatic > Marine > Unclassified | place: Southern Ocean | collected 2014-10-09
CCAATGACTGTATCACTATTTCCTTTGTTGATGCATAAAAGCCAACCAAAATTAAAGTACTATTTAGCTTGTCATTTTATTGCTGTTTCAGCGTGGTTAATAATGAAAGAAAACTATAAATCAGTTGAAAGAAAATACCGTTTAGATTTTTGGATTGGTGTAGGTGCAGCAAATTTATCAGTAGCGGTATCAGCTACTGCATTTGGTTTTTTCATAGCAGATTACCTAAACAAAGATATGATGATAGGATTAGCAATAGTAAATCCAGTTTATTTTATATGCGTAATGGTTGGGGCAATGAAAACTATTCAAATGAGTTTAGCCGTTGTATTGGGATCATTACTTGGAATTGCATTTTATTTTGTATCACCTGAATGGTGCATATTGTTTGGTGGCTTTACAGCTGGAACTCTTGCATTTTTTATAGGAGAATTAAATGACGCTTAATATAGTACTGGCAATTTTAGCAACATCTCTAGCAACTTATATTTCAAGATTTCTTGGAGTAATGACCTCTAAAAAAATAAAAGAAAATTCAAAAATTTTTAAATGGTTCAATTGTCTAGCTTACTCCACATTGTCAGCGTTACTTGCTAGGATAATTATTTTTCCAGCTGGAGCATTAGCTGAAGTTGATTATCTTGTTAGATTTATAGTCGTTTTTATTTGTTTAATGGTATTTATAATTAGTAAAAAAAACTTTGTTTATCCAACAGTTTTATCTGCTTTACTTTTAACATTTTTAAGTTCAAATTTTTAATAATTGCTTTTTTCACCAAGTTTAATTAACATCAGATATGAAAAAAATAAATGGTTTTGAAATAACTAGTCATGAAAAATCTAAAAGAATTATAAATATTAAAATTGAAGATGAAATTTTAGATAAATTAATATTTCCTTTTAATAAATTTAACATAACTGCCCTTGAGTACAAACCATTTACACGCTTTACATTAGCTAAGAGCCTAGATGACTTAACAGAAAATAAATTGAGTGAGTTAATGAATTCAATTATAAGAGATAGGGATACAGGGTGTTTTATAATTGCACCAAAAAATTTAAGTTCTAAAATAAATAGTGAGTTTTTAGTAAAGCTATCTACAGCTGTTGCTCATTTAATAGGAAACCCTAATCACGATTCTATGGCAGGTAAATTTTATGCAAGATTTCATGTTAAGCATGAAGATATGAGTGATTCATATTTAAGAAAAGCATACACGAATATGGACCTTCATACTGATGGTACTTATGTAAAAGAAATTACTGATTGGTTGTTAATGGCTAAAATTGAAGAAAAAAATGTACAAGGTGGTGAAACAGCAATGTTGCACCTTGATGATTGGGAGCACTGTGCTGATCTAATGAACGATTCAATTAGTCAGCAAAATTTTATATGGGGATCTCCAAAAAGTAAAAATATAGACTACAAAGTTGAGCACCCTGTATTTTCAAAAGATGAAAATGGAAAAGCAAAAATATCCTACATTGATCAATTTCCAGAACCAAAAAATATGAAACAAGGACTATTTTTACAAAAACTATCTGATTCGTTAGAAGAAAGTAAAAATAAAGTGATTACCAAACTCCCTGAATCTTCATTAATTGTTGCAAACAATCACTTTTGGCTTCATGGCAGAAAAGCTTTTAAAGAAAATAAAGAATTAAGTAGAGAGTTGTTAAGAATCAGGGGAGCATTTTTAAATAAAAACGTGTAAAAAAATATTTTTTAATAAAACTTGTGATTGTATAATCTTAGATCCTAAGGAAAGATGAAAAAAAGACAGTTTTAAGGGCATTTTTGCGTTGTAAAATTACAACAATTGAATTTATTTTGCAGTTAATGAAAAAATAAATGAACAAACAGGAAGTTAATACTGTAAATATGCATAATTAATATTAATAAATAAAAAAGGAAGAATAATGAAAAAATTAACTATCGCCGTTATGATGTTATTTTCTACTATATCCCTAGCCTCTGCAGAGATAGGTTTAAAAGTAGGTATATCTGGCAACATGACTGTATTCCATGCAACTGGACAAGAAACTAATAATGATACTACAACAGGTGGAAACGTTGAAACTAGCAAAGAAGATGCAACAGCATTAGCTGGTTACAGTTCTATATTCATCGAAAAATCATTACCTGGACCATTATCAAGAATAAGTATTGGTATCGACTACGTGATGGACACACTTTCTTCAGACACAGTAGAAAATGATAGACAAGACCATGATACTGACAACGCAGCGAATGCAATTCCTGCTTTTGATACAAAGAAAAACAAAGTCAAAGTTGATTTTGAGGATCTAACAACTATTTATCTTACTGCTAACATAACTGATAATTTTTATGTTAAAGCTGGTATGGTAACAGTAGATGTAAATACTAAAGAAGATCTTGCAACAGGATCTAAATATGGAAACACTGATTTAGAAGGAACAAGTTTTGGTATTGGTGCATCAAAAGACTTTGATAACGGTATGTTTATTAGAGTAGAAGGTAACTATATCGATCTTGGTGGAGCTTCTCTAAAATCTACAACTAACTCACACAACACTGTTAAAATCAGTCAGTTAGAAGGTGGAAACGGAAGAATTTCAATAGGAAAATCATTCTAATTAAATTTTCAAAAATTTAAATTTAAAAAGCCCCCTTCATGGGGGCTTTTTTTTTACCTTAATTATTCTGTTTTATTGGTATAGTAAATAATATGAAGTTAGGTTTTATAGGAACTGGAAAAATAGCTGAATCCGTCATTACAGGAATTTGTTTATCAAAAATAATCTTTACCAAAATATTGGTCTCAGCAAGAAATAAAACAATTGCTCAAAAACTAAGTAAAAAATTTAATAAGGTAGTAGTAATTAAAAATAATCAAGAAATAATAAATTCATGTAATTGGGTATTTTTATCTATTACACCATCGGTGGGAGAAAAAATCATAAAAAATTTAAAGTTTAAATCTAATCAAATAATAATTAGCTTTATATCGACAATAACTCTAACTCAATTAAAAAAAGCAATTAAAGTAAAGGCTAAGATTATAAGAGCAATACCTTTGCCTCCAATATCGATAAAAAAAGGACCAGTTCCTATTTGTCCACCAAACAAAAAAGTAAAAGATTTTTTTAATAAAATTGGCACAACAATTGAAATTGAAAAAGAGAAATCTTCAATAAATTTTTGGTCAACTTCTGGAATGATGGCTCCCTTTTATGAGCTATTAAGAGTGATGACTGATTGGTTGGTTAAAAGGGGTGTAAGAAAAGATAATGCACAAAAATATATAACTTCTTTATTTTTAGCATTATCAGAAGACGCGTTTGTAAACTCCAAAAAAGATTTAAAATATTTAGTTAAAGAATCTCAAACACCCAAGGGACTAAACGAACAAGGAGTAAAAGAACTATCAAAAGCTGGCTTTTATAAATCTTTAGAAAAAACTCTCAACAGTCTACATAAAAGATTAAATAAATAATATTTAATGGATCAAGAACAGAATATTTTACAAATTGAAAATTTATCAAAATATTTTGGTGGGTTAGCTGCAGTTTTAGATTGCTCATTAAAAATTAAAAAAGGATCAATTACCGGAATAATAGGACCTAATGGATCAGGTAAAACTACTTTATTTAACTTAATAGCGGGAAATTTAAAATCTTCACAAGGTAAAGTATTATTTAATAATGAAAATATAACAGATGTACCTTCTTATGAATTATTTTCTAAAGGTATCTTAAGAACATTTCAAATCGCACACGAATTCACAAATCTTTCGGTGCTGGAAAATTTGATGATGGTTCCAGCTAATCAATCTGGTGAAAATTTAATGACATCTTTATTGAAACCATCATTAGTAAGAACTGAAGAGCTTGTTATAAAACAAAAAGCTCAAGATGTGGTTGATTTTCTAAATCTTAAACATTTATCAAATGAATTAGCAGGTAATTTATCCGGTGGTCAAAAAAAATTGTTAGAACTTGGCAGAACAATGATGGTTGATGCCAAACTTGTTTTACTTGATGAAGTAGGAGCAGGTGTTAACCGAACATTACTTAAAGATCTTGGAACTGCAATTCTTAAACTAAATAAGGAAGAAGGTTATACGTTTTGTATGATTGAGCATGACATGGAATTTATAAGTAGATTGTGTGACCCAGTTATAGTTATGTCAGAAGGTTCAATATTATTTGAGGGAAGTGCAGATGAAGCCAAGAAAGATGAACAAGTTATTGAAAGTTATCTGGGTAGTGGATCAAAAATTAAGGATAAAAACTAATGCCTTTTTTTGAAGGTCTAAAAATGACTGGTGGATATGGCAATGGACCTGATATCATCAATTCTTGTTCTGTTAATGTGAACAGAGGTGAAATTGTTTCAATTCTTGGACCAAATGGTGCAGGTAAGTCAACAGCTATGAAAGCAATGCTAGGTCTCTTAAATTTGAAATCTGGTTCAGTTTCAATTGATGGCAAAGATATTTCAAAACTTTCACCACAAGAAAGAGTGAGAGAAGGTATTTCATTTGTGCCGCAGACAAAAAATGTATTTTCTGGAATGAGTGTTGAAGAAAATTTAGAAATGGGTGCTTATTTAAGAGATGATAATTATCAAAATATTATAGAAGAAATTTATGAACTATTTCCAATACTTAGAGAAAAAAGAAATCAATTAGTTGGAGAGTTATCAGGAGGTCAAAGACAACAAGTAGCTCTTGGAAGGGCATTAATGATAAAGCCATCAGTTTTAATGTTAGATGAACCGACTGCTGGAGTTTCTCCTATAGTAATGGATGAATTGTTTGATCATATAATTAAAGTGAAAAGAACTAATGTTGCAATTTTAATGGTTGAACAAAATGCTAAACAAGCACTTAATATTTCTGATCGAGGGTATGTGTTGGTTACTGGAGAAAATAAATATTCAGGAACAGGAAAAGAATTATTAAATGACTCAAGAGTAAGAAGCTCTTTTTTAGGTGGATAGTATGGAATTTTTAAACGCAATTATATTATTATTAAATTACATTTTTATGCCAGCACTTACGTATGGCTCACAATTAGCATTAGGTGCAATATTTGTAACTTTAATTTACGGAATTCTAAGATTTGCTAATTTTGCAACTGGAGACATGATGGCTTTTGGTACAATGGTTACAATATTGTTCACTTGGTATTTTCAGTCGCTTGGAATTTCTTTAGGAGTTTTGCCAACTGCATTACTTGCTATCCCTTTTGCAATTGTTTTAACAATTGGTTATATGCTCTTAGTTGATAAATTTGTTTTTAGATATTATAGAGTAAGTAAAAGCCCTCCTGTTCAGCTTGCAATGGTTAGTATTGGTGTGATGTTTATAACTCAAGCTGCAGTTAGAATAATAATTGGTCCATCAGATCAAAGATTTTTTGATGGAGAAAAATTTATTATTAAAGCAGGTGAGTTTAAAGAAATGACAGGACTTAATGAAGGTTTAGCAATTAAATCTAGCCAGGTATTAACCATATTTGTAACAATTGTATTAGTTTCTATTTTATTTTGGTTTTTAAACAAAACTAAAACAGGAAAAAGCATGCGTGCATATTCTGATAATGAGGATTTAGCTTTATTATCTGGGATTGATCCTAAAAGAGTAGTTATGATTACCTGGATTATTGCGGGTATTTTGGCAACAATTGGTGGTGCTTTGTACGGGTTGGATAAAAGCTTTAAACCATTTACCTACTTTAATAACATGTTACCAATTTTTGCCGCAGCAATTGTTGGTGGCATTGGAAACCCGTTTGGAGCATTTTTAGGAGGATATGTCATAGCATTTTCAGAAATATTTCTAACCTATGCTTATAAAAAATTTTTTATGTATGTTTTGCCAGCAAGTATGGAGCCAGAAACTTTAGTTCAACTATTATCGACAGACTATAAATTTGCAATATCTTTTTCTATACTGGTGATTGTCTTACTTTACAGACCTAATGGAATATTTAAAGGGAAGGTACTGTGAGAAAGCACTTAAATGTAATTATAGCCTATACAATAATGTTGGGGCTTATTATTTTAGTTGGAATATTTCAATCATGGAATGTAGCTTTATCTATTTTTAACATGTGTTTGATTTCTGCTGTAATGACCATGGGCGCAAATATCCAATGGGGGTATGCAGGTTTAATTAATTTTGGTCTCATGGGTTATGCGGCATTAGGTGGATTAGCTGCAGTTTTAATATCAGTTGAACCCGTACAAGAAGCGTGGGTTGCAGGTGGTTTTAATATCTTAATGTGTTTATGGTTAATAGTAGTGATGGTCTTTGCGATACGTTTTGTATTAAAAAATTTTGAAAAATCAAAAATTAGAACCTATGGTATTGCTGCAATTATTATTGCTGGAATTGTCATTATAAGAATAACGTCAGAGACAAGTATTGAAGCTATTGAAAATGTTAACCCTGCAACAACAGGATTTCTTGGTGGATTAGGATTGCCAATTATGTTCTCTTGGATCGTAGGTGCATTTTTTGCAGCTGGTCTAGCATTTTTAGTTGGTAAAGTTGCGTTAGGTTTGCGGGCAGACTACCTAGCTATTGCTACATTATTAATATCAGAAATAGTTTTAGCTATCATTAAACACGAAGATTGGTTAACAAGAGGTGTTAAAAATGTAATTGGACTGGATCGACCAGTACCTTATGAAATTGAACTCCAAACTAAAGAATGGTTTATAAACTTGGTTGCAAAGTTTAATTCTGGAAAATTAGATTTAGTCTCGAGTATTACTGATAAACAGGCAGCTCTTAATCAATTGATAATTGAAGGATCATCAGTTTTTGTAAAACTTTGTTATTCAGGTTTATTTTTAATTGTTGTTATAGCCTTGTTAATAGTAACTCAAAAAGCTCTTTACTCACCATGGGGAAGAATGATGCGTGCGATAAGAGACAATGAAGAAGCAGCAAATGCAATGGGGAAAAATGTTGTCAAACAGCACTTGTTAATTTTTATTTTAGGCTCAGCTATAGTTGGAATTGCTGGTGCCATGCTAGTTACTCAAGATGGCCTATTTACACCAGGTAGTTACCAACCTATGAGATATACATTTTTAATTTGGGTTATGGTTATTGTTGGAGGAAGCGGGAATAATTTTGGAGCAATTTTAGGAGGGTTTGCAGTCTGGTTTTTATGGATTGAGGCAGCCCCAATAGCATTATTCTTAATTAATCTATTTACCGTAGGATTAGAAGACACGCATTCACTGAAAATTCATTTAATTGAAAGTGTTCCATACTTTAGGTACTTAATGATGGGTGTGGGGCTTTTATTGATTATGAGATATCGCCCTAAAGGTATACTTCCAGAGAAAATCGAAATAAAATAAAATTATTATGAAATATATTATACTTGGAGCTGCAGTAGCATGGGCTATGTACATCGGTGATAAATATTTTTTTTAATGAACAGAAATTTATGGTTGCTGATTTTAAGTCAGATTTTTGCTTTTACAGCAGCACCTGTAACAGTTTTTTTAAGTGGAATAATTGGTTCCCAGTTTAGTCCAGTAAAATCTTTAGCAACTTTACCGATGGCCTTATCAATTGTAGGTATAGCAATTTTTGCAATTTTTGCTGCAAAGGTTATGAATATAATTGGTAGAAGGGCAGGCTTTATGCTTGCATCAGTTGGTAGTTCATTATCATCCCTGCTTGCTGCTTATTCTATTATTAGTGAAAGTTTTATTTTATATAATTTTTCATGTTTTTTACTTGGAGCTGGGGTTGCTTTTAGTCATCAATATCGTTTTGCAGCTGTTGAAACTGTAAAAAAAGATATGGCTCCAAAAGCTATTTCAATAATATTACTAGCGGGGATAGGTTCAGCTTTCATAGGGCCTAATGCAGCTAATCTTTCAAAAAATATAATTTCTGGTCATTTATATGCTGGATCATACGTCGTCCTTGCCGCCTTAACTCTTACTTCAACAATTTTTTTATCATTTTATAAAGATGGTCATAATCTAAATAATATTAATAAAGAAACTTCACGTAGCTATCTAGAGTTAATTTCTCAACCAAGATTTTTACAAGCATTAATTGCCTCAGCATTTGCTTATGCAGTAATGGCATTTTTAATGACAGCAACACCAATAAGTATGCATGTGATGGAAAAAATAAGTTTAACTAAAACAGGACTTGTAATTCAACTTCATATAGCAGCAATGTTTTTACCATCGTTGGTTACAGGTAATTTAATAAAAAAATTTGGTCATAGTAAAATAATGTATGGAGGTGTAGTTTTATTTTCAATAACAATTTTAGCTAGCTTTTTTGAACAAAATTTCACAAATTATTTAATCGCTTTAATTTTTTTAGGGTTTGGTTGGAACTTTTTATTTATATCTGGAACAAGCTTATTAGTTTTATCATATAGAGAAAATGAAAAATTTAAGGCACAAGGCTTTAATGATCTAATAGTTTATTCAATTCAAGCAATGGCAAGTTTGTCTGCAGGAATTTTTTTAACCTTAACAAGTTGGAAGATAATGAATTTAGTTTGTATAATTTTTTTACTTTTGATTATTATATCAACATTGAGAGCAGATTTAAAAGAGAGGAAATAAAATGGATTTTTTATCGTATTTTCAACTTAATTTACTAGAAATTTATTTAGTAGTATTTATAGTATTCATTGCATCTATTATAAGAGGGTTTAATGGCTTTGGTTTTTCAGCAATATGCATATCTGGTTTTTCTTTTATCCTTCCTGCAATTGAAATAGTTCCAATTATCCTAATACTTGAGGTGATAATTAGTATTTTTATGGCTCCATATGTATGGAGCAAAATAGACTGGAGTTTTGTTTTAAAACTATTAATAGGAATAACTATAGGCTCTCCTATTGGTCTTTATTTACTAAAATATTTACCTCCAGATGTAATACACTTGTCTGTTAGTGTGTTAATAATACTTTTTTCACTTTTATTAATGAAGGGTTATGTAAACCAAAAAATTAACAATAATTATGGAAAATTTTTTACAGGAACAATTTCTGGAACATTAAATGGATTAACTACATTAGGAGGAATGCCTGTAGCATTATTTTTATTAGCTACAAGTATTCAACCTGCAATAATTAGAGGCTCACTCGCAGCATTATTTTTTTTTACAGATATTTATGCTTTTGTTCTCAGTTTTTTTGCAGGAATTGTAGATATGACGACTATTAATAGAACACTTCCGTTGATCATTATTTTACCTATAGGTGTTTATATTGGTGATAAATTTTTCGTTAAAAGTAAAGAAAAGACTTACAAAAAAGTTGTTTTCTATTTTCTTATATTTATTTCAGTATTTGGAATCTTTAGAGCTATTAATAGTATTTAGAGATAAATATTTATAAAAAGCAGCAATATGAGTTCCATTATTAAATTTATCAACTTTTATTAGATTAACAATTTCCTTTTGGGTAAAAAAATGGATTTTTATTCCTTTCTCTGGTTTTTTAATTTTAATTATTTTATTTGAAAAAAAACAATGCGCTCTAGAATTCATTCTCCCTGGTTCTTCAAAAAACTTAATTAATTTTTTTGGTGAATACACAGATTTATACCCAGTTTCTTCAAGTAATTCTCTGGCAGCACTTTTTTCTGGTTTTTCATTAAGATCTACCCAGCCACATGGAAATTCGAAATTAACTTTATTTATTGCTTCTCTTTTTTGAGAAACTATTAAGAATTTTTGGTCAATTTTTGGTATAAGAATTGCAACATCTGGTATTTCTAGATAATGATAAAATTCATTTTTTTTATATTTTTTACTTATAAGAAAAATTCTTGAATACAGCTTTATTTTTTTTTTCATTTTTATTAAATTCTATTAAAAAAAAACCCTAGCAATTTTCACTGCTAGGGTTTTAAAAGTTAAGAATTAATTATCTTTGTTTTACTGTTACAAATTTTCCATCTTTAACCACTTGCTCTAAGAATGAACCTGTAGCATCACCTTCCTTTGTAAAAGTAACATCACTAGCACCCTCATAGTCAATTTTTTTTCCTTTAGCTAGTAAATCTAAACCCTTTTTAAGTTCACCAGGGTAAATTTTAGTTCCAGGAGCGTTAGCAACATCCATCACATTTTTAGCAATAGAGGCTCTATCAGCTTTTCCACCTGCTTGCATTGCAAGCACAAGTAAAGCACCAGCATCATATGATGAAGCTGTATACGGTGCATCTGGGTCAATATTTGCTGCATTAGCAACGGATGCAAATATTTGTGCACCTTTACCAGTTGATCCAGGTCTTGTTGCTATGGATTTCTTAAGATCTTCACCAAATGTATCTGCAATTGGTTGACCAACCATTCCATCTCCAAGAACAAAAGTATCGAATGCTCCAGAGTCTAAAGCAGCCTGAATTATACCTTTACCACCTTGGTCTAAATAACCAAGCACAGCAACAGCATCACCACCTGCTGAAGCTAAAGTTGCTACTTCTGAAGCGTAGTCTGCTTTTCCATCTTCATGAGCAAGTTCGATTGTTAATTTAATACCATGAGAAGCTAAACCAATTTTATACATATCTGCAAGACCTTTTCCATAGTCATTATTGGTATAAGTGACTGCTATACTTTTAATTTTTTTATCTTTAGTAGCGTCTGCTAAAACTTGTCCGCCTCTTTTATCTGATGGCGCTGTTCTAAAGAATAAGCCTTTATCAGCTAATTCAGTTAAACCAGGAGAAGTTGCTGATGGTGAAATCATTACTAGACCATTTGGTACAGCAACATTTGATGCAATAGCACCAGTTACACCTGAACAGTCAGCACCCATAATAGCTACAACACCTTGTGCGATAACGCCTTCAGCTGCTGCTGTTGCTGCTGCTGAGTCAACACAAGTTGAGTCTGCTCTTACTACTGAAATAGTCTCTCCACCCAGTAGTGAACCTGAATCAGAAGCTTCTTTAAAAGCAAGTTCTGCAGATGCAGCCATAGCTGGTGTTAGAGACTCAATAGGACCAGTAAATCCTAATATGATTCCCATCTTAACTTCTGCGAATGTACTCGTTGTAAAAGTTGAAACGAATATAAATAAAGCAATAAATAGTTTTTTCATTATTTTCCTCTTTGATTGTTAACAATTTATAAAAGACTGATTAAATTATGATTAATCTGATAATTCAATGAGTAAATTACCTTATTTTATGAAGTAAATAGACAGAACCTAGGACGATTATACCACCAATAAGGAATAAAATTGTGGGAATTTCTCCAAATATTAAAAAAGTTAGCCCAATTCCAAAAATAGGGAATAACGAGTAAGAAGGGAAAATTTGGCCAACCGTATAAAATTTATATAAATAGAACATTAATAAGTGAGCGCCTAATGAAACAACAATTGCCTGATAAAATATCAAAATCCAAGTATTCACATTTATTGATTTAATATTTGTTACTGTGTCACCTTCAATAAAAAAAGATATGATCAGCAATATTGTAAATCCAAACAAGCCTGTAAATGCATTTGTTAAACTAACATCCAAATTTTTTAATTGTCTTGAGTACACTTGAGCTAATCCAAAAAATAATGCCATTAAGCCTGCATAAAATAGACCTAAAAAATTACTAGCTAATTCAGGATCAAAAAATATTATTAGAATTCCAAAAAATGAACAAAAAATCAAAATCCATTTTTTAAAACTTATATTTTCTCCTAAAATCAAAGCACTTAAAAGCACACCAAATGGAATTGCTAATTGTGAACCAACAATAACAGGAGATATAATTGATGAATGATAAAGTGATAAAGTCATAAATACATAAACCAGAACCCCCATAGAAACTGAAAAAGCAATAAGTGATGGGAGATATTTTTTTTCAGGAATTTTAAATCGCCAATAAGGGATTAATATAATCAATACAATTCCCATTCTAAGTGATGCCATTAGAATGGGAGGCACAGAGTCGTTTAATGCTAATTTTGTAATCGGAAAAGCACTTCCGTATGCAATAGCTATAAAAAGTAAAATTAATAAATGCTTTAAAGGCAATCTGTTATCCCATTGTGAATGGGTCAGTCATCGGTTTATCCGAAGAATTATACCATGTTGTTTTTATTCTTGTATATTCTTTAATAGACTCGATACCTGCTTCTTTTCCATAACCACTGTCTTTGATACCTCCAAATGGAGCCATAGGTGAAATTAATCTGTATGTATTTACAAATACTATTCCAGCTCTTACTGCCTTGGAAACTCTCATACCTCTCCCAAGGTTTGAAGTGTAGACTCCAGAAGATAAACCATATTTGTTATCATTCATTTTAAGAATAGCTTCTTCTTCAGTATCAAATTTCATTACAGACAACACTGGACCAAATAATTCATTTTCTGCTGTAGGTAAATTATGATTTTTACATTCAATTATTGTTGCTGGAAAATAATAACCTTTATTAGATATATTTGATCTTTTTCCACCACATCTAATTTTTCCACCTTGTTCAACGGTAGCTTTGATATTTTTTTCAATATTTTCTAATTGTTTAAAGCTATTTAAAGGACCCATTTGAGTATCTTTATTCATTGGAGCGCCCAGTTTTATTTTCTCTGCTTTAGCTACTAATTTGTTTAAAAATTCATCATATATATCTGATTGAATATAAAGTCTTGATCCAGCAATACAGCTTTGCCCACTAGCACCAAAAATTCCGGCAGTAATTCCATTAAGTGCATTTTCTTGTTCTGCATCATTAAATACAACAACAGGACTTTTGCCACCCAGTTCTAAACTTACTTGTGATAAATTTTCAGCAGAGTTTTTTATGATATGTTTTGCTGTCTCAGGTCCACCAGTAAATGCAATTCTTTCTACAAGATTGTGTGTAGTTAGCGCTTTTCCACAAGGCTCACCTAAACCTGTGATTATATTAACTACGCCTTTTGGTATTCCTGATTTTTCAACTAATTTTGCAAATTCTAACAAAGTTACGGGTGCAAGCTCAGAAGCTTTTATTACCACTGTATTTCCCATTGCTAATGCTGGGGCAAGTTTTACAGCAGTTAATAACATTTGAGAATTCCATGGAATGATTACAGCAACCACACCAATAGGCATTCTAGTTGTTGTTACCTGCATATCTGGCTTATCTATTGGCACAACTGTACCTTCAACCTTGTCTGCAAGACCTGCAAAGTAATCATAATATTCTGCAATATAGTTAGCTTGTGTCTTAGTCTCTCTAAAAATTTTTCCTGTATCTTTAGTTTCAATAGTGCCAAGATGTTCAGCATTCTCTCTTAATTGATTTGCCAGAGATCTTAAATATTTAGCTCTATCTCTTGGATGTAAATTGGCCCATGAGTTTTCAAAAGCTCTTTGTGCAGCCTTAACTGCTTTATCAACATCTTTTGTACTTGCTTCAGGTACAGTGGCCCAAACCTCGTTATTTTCTGGATTTAAAGTTTCAATCGTTTTACCAGATTCTGAATCAGCCCACTGGCCATCTATGAACATTTTAAAGTTTTGAATTTTTGTCATTTAATTATTAATAAAATTTTTAAGATTAATATTAACATCATCTGCACACTCTATACTACAAAGATGTTTTCCATTATTTATCTCAATAAAACTTGAATTTATTAAATCATCAGATAAG
>Ga0307986_10002329_pt1 | contig 13634 bp, 4 predicted proteins | sample EllFjometageno82_FD_203170 | JGI IMG/M metagenome (GOLD analysis project Ga0307986, IMG submission 203170) | Marine microbial communities from Ellis Fjord, Antarctic Ocean - #82 | ecosystem: Environmental > Aquatic > Marine > Unclassified | place: Southern Ocean | collected 2014-10-09
AACATTGACTCTTCCATTGGTTAACAGAACTTGTGAACAGTTATTCCAAGCCCCTATCCATGAATATGGTGGAGAAGGGCAGAGAACTTGCTAGTCCTCCAATCGAGAAACTCCTAGACTTTGTTCAAATTTTATTATTGAAACTAAGGGCGAGTATAACATTAATCGATTTGCTCTGGTGAAAATTCCGAGACTTCTTGGAAATATAATTTGATTACTTTCTTAGAGATTTCATATCCATAGTCCTGTTCGATGATATCACATTTACCTATTACAGCGTTTTCAATCTCCTTGACAAATTTCGTCCAATCAGTTGGTATCTCAATTATTTTTTTCTCTATCCAAGTAGATTCATACTTGTGTAGTGCAAGAAATATCATAAATGCACCACTTTGATACTTTTTATTGTAAATGTTTTCAACTTCACGACTATACTCAAGCATCGTGATAGATTTTTTCTTCTTGGTCATGGAAATAAAGTGATGAAGTTGATAGGAAAAATGGACAGGATCACGTGGAAGCTGAATTCGGTCACGCCTACTGGTTTGAGTGAATGTATCACCGCCACCATCTACTGACTCATAATCAAATGGAGGGGGTGAATGAGGTTTTGATGAATCTATAATGAAATAGTTTCCATGCTTCACCAAATCAGTGTTACGTTTGACTATATCCAGGATACTACCTTCGCCACGATGACCGTTCGATTTATTGAGTAACCTCCGGATTTCAGTCATTGAAATCTCATTTCTACCTTCCTCTTTTCTTTCTTTAATGATTTTATCAATTTGTTGCGACCACTGCTTTTCCAACTCATCACGTATTTTCATATTCTCTTCTGGGGCGAGGATTGCCTCTCCCTCATCATTGAGGTAAAAAGAAGCAATAATTCTCTTGTTAGTGCGATTAATTGATTCCTGTTTGATGATGACCTTCTCATAGTTCTTCGAGTACTTGCTAGTATCGGTTTCATTCACTATTAATTCCCAATCACTTCCTAGTTTAGTGGAAAGTGTTCTGCTCCATCTTGAAAAATATCTATCATATCTTAATTTCGTGATGAATAAAGTACCGTTCCTTGGCTGTGAACGATACAACAGAATATTACTCAAATAATCTATAGGATCAACTATTATTTGTTCTAAGGATGACTGAACTGAACGAATGTATTGACTTATATTTGGCACACTTGATATCGCCAGACCCTGTTCCTTCAATTCATCAAGTATTGTTGTTTCTTTTCCAGATGAAAAATTAGTATTGGCTGCGAACATACGTAAAATTATCCAAAACGCATATCCCTCAATGAGATAAATCTGTTTATTACGGTCAATAACATTTGTTTCTTGAAAAACCTCGACCCAAGTCTCAAACGATGAGTACGCATTATCTTCAAGTTCTAAGCCATCTTTTAATTTTCTATCTTGAGGTTGGTAATAATTTGCAAGATATTCCAACCAATTCATTCTTAAAGCGTTTAATTTTTCAGTTTGAGTTTCATTGATTTCTACATTTGTATTAGCAATTTCAATTAATTCGTGGCCGATTTTCTCGATGAGATTGATAAATTGATCTGATTTTAATATATCTGCATCATGGAACAGCATTGCCCATCTCCTTAATTCGTCTAAAAGATTCATTGAAAAATGAATGCATAGCGAAGGAGCGTAGCCTGTTCCGTTGAGAGTTGCAGCATCTCGCCAACATCGGGCTTGTCTTCCGAGACATTTGAGTAGAGTGTCCAAAACAATTTCCACAGACTTGTAAGCCTTGTTTTTCTGGATACCTGTAAGTTGTTGATCAGATTTCATGATTTGAACGATTTTGCGGAGTAATTTACAGAGATGAAACGACTGGTACTCGAGATTAGTTAACAAGGAATTCAAATCATATTGTACAGGTTTGGAATCAAGGTTATATCGGAGTTCTTTCGCCATTTCGTCTATCGATTCTTCCAATGGATTAGTTAGTACTTGGGTAATGCTTGTAACAGCTTCAGATTTAGTCCAGTTCGAAAGAAATTCAAATGATGGAGGATAGGATTCCAAATTGGTAATATCCGATTCAACACTAGTGGGCTTTGGTATCGCTATTTTTTCTTCGAATCGGGTTTGTAGATGCTCATATACAAGTTTGTTCCAATGATAGCACATACCGCCGCCCATTGTGTTTTTGGGGACCACTTGAACGAATGTTCTATCATTCATTTTTATCATCAAATCAATCAATATATCATCGGAGATTGTTTTGAGTTCATCACGTTCTGAATCACTCATCCAGCGGATAGATGTGTTAGGGGAAATTGCATCATCAATCAATTCACGAATGTACTGATTATTGATGTCCGTAGAAGAATGTCCTTCGATCACAAGTAATTTCAGGACCAATTGTCCAATTGCAGTCACAGCACCGAATGATTTTTTAACACAATATTCAATCACATTCTTCGCTTTCTGACCATCTCCCCATGAATGAATAATTTTCTTGAAATGTGGTATTTCTGCTTTCTCAATTTCTTCCGCAGCAAGTAGTACCAATAGCGGATGCGCGATGTATTCATCATTCGCATCCCATAAATCAAATGCATCGATTAATTCATCCATTACTTCTGGTGTCTGCGAAATAAGTTGATGGCTGACTGTGAGGATTTTTTGTAAGTTTAAATCTTTATTTGCTCTATTTGACCTGAACTTAATTTTCTCCAAAAAGAGATTCGCTGCTTCACTTTTCTTTAGGTGTTTTACCTCGATTCCGTGAGCGATATCGAGAGGGGTTGAGCGCGTAGTGATGATTATCCTAGATTTCACATCTCCACTTAGTCTAGAGAATTCAGTGAGGAACTCTTTTATTTCACTGCGTATTTGTTGGACATCACTATCATCTAGGTTATCTTCAACATCTTCATAGTTATCTAAAATAATGAGAACTCTATTTTCAATTTTTTTGAGTTCATCGAATACTAATTTGCGTAACTTAATATCGCCATAATTATCGCCTGGCTTTGTGCTAACTTCTTTGTAAATTTTTAGCATTAATGATCTCAAGCCACCGATAATCCGGACTCCTTCATCTTCGAAGAGTGATGTGTCCATGACTGAAACACTCTCGTCGGTCTTTCTCTTAAGCCCATCCCGAGAAGGGGCAATCGTGTTGATTTCTTTCTGATCACTTCCGACTTTACTTGAGTGTGTCACTATATGGGTGTATGGTTCACGATTATTGATGATATCAAACATCAGTTTCTGTGCAAGTGCGGTTTTTCCAACCCCCCCCAAACCGTAAAAGGCTACGATTTGATTTTTATCTAAAGCATCATGTGCTATTCGAAGGGTTGTCTCGTCGCGCTGATATTGTTTTGGCCCCCAAACGAGTGCTTTTAGCCGTTGTTCATAGATTTTAAGTGAACTATTCTCTGACTCTTGACATGCTCTATCAATCCGATTAGTCGTTTCCTCAAACACTCGGCTAAAGCATTCTTCCATTCCGATCTTCATTGCTGCGTAAATGTAGCACGATGCTTTCGCTATACGAGGAACAATGACTGCGAATTCAGGATCGTTGAGGTATAGTAAGATCTTTTTTTCCTTTTTCGGTTCAAGTATATATCCTGCTTCGGAATTATGACGGTAAAAATCTGATAGCCAACGGTTGGCTGTGTTCCATTTTAGATAGTCTCGGAAACATTCCGTCATTGAATCTGGAAAAACAAAAGATCCATCGGTCGGCAACAGTATTGATTGTTCTAAAATATCCGCACCGAACTTTTCCATTTTCCATTCTAATTGATCCGGTCTTGGTACATCTGTCCTCATTTCCTCCATTAGATTGTTCATTTGCGAGGATTTTGAATTATCTCGGTATTTCAATGAATATAATTCTAACTTCTCACAAAATATAGTCCACGTAGAACGGACCTCATTGGAGAATTGAGCCAAGTAAATACTTTTACGAATTAGTTGGTTTTTTGTTATGTCCCCGGTTTTTCGCATGGAGGCTTGGATTTCAATACATTTTGGAGTGTTTACAACGAAATCAGAAAGGTTACCTTGAATGCCCTCCATAAACCACTCCTATCCGCCACCAGTAATAAACTTCAACCAGTTTATTTGAGCATATTACTAGCGATGGTCCCCACTCCGGACTTAGTTGACGCTTCAGTTTGCGTTTTCAGCAGATAACCGTGCGCTATTCTCTTAAACGGTTGGCAAACCATGGTAAGTATGGTATTGAGTACTCTCCCTGGTGTTGGAAAACAGTTGGCTCAGAAATTGACCGATCATTTTGGCTCTGAAGAATTAGCAGTTGCATCTCTCAAAAGCGGAGATTTAGCAAGGATTGCAGAGATTGACGGGCTATCCCCAAAACGAGCATTATCATTGGCGAGAGCAGTTGCAGGGGATAGCGGTACCTTCCTTGCAACTAAGGAATCAGTCAGCGTTCACAAACAATTACTATCGAGCATTAGCGCTTTTTCTTCTTGTCAAGCGAGCAAAGATAGAATGCAATTACTGACTCCAGTTGCAGACCCGAGTGCTCGGCGAAAGAAATCCATTCTTTCCCTTAACTTTGCATCAAGTCATCCAGAACTTGTTGCGGTTTTTTCTGAATCTTGGAAGTCACTTGCAATTACCCGTTCACCAAATAATCGATATGAGCGCGTAGTGGTCTCAAAGAAACCACTTGAACATCTCAAAAAGTGGTGTAGAGTTCTAACTCCTGGTAATGGGGAGACGTGGAAGGATTACACTGTTTTCAAGTCTATTACATGGATTGGAGGAGGAGCACCTGCTGAAACTCCAGATGGTTGGTTGGTCCTTGCCAACGATCCTGTTGAAGAATTAATTATCCCCGAAAAAACTCTTGACTGGTTTCAGCATAACAAGCGTACATTACAAGCGGTTAGAGAACTGATTGAATTGAAAACAGTAGATGAGGACTTCCATCCATTCCTTGATGCATTGTTTAGTTCTGTAGAAGGACTTAGTGAATTACCGGAATTATTGGATGAGATAGATGATGAAAGTGATTTAGAAAAAGTCGCTGAAGTCAAAGATTTACTGTGGGGTAAAGTCAAATCGCTTTGCGAAGAAGTCAACTTAGAAGTTGAGAACGCAATGAATGATGCAAAAATGGCACTGTCTGGTGCAGAACTATTAGAGGCATTATCCGATAGTACAGCGTTCCAAAGAAAGATACGAGATGCAACGAGCATGGTTATTTCCGATGCAATGGAAAAAGCAAAAACCACATTGAATCTATTCCTTGAAGGGACTGGAAGTAGATGTCCATTCGATTTGTTTACCGATGATTGGCCTGCAAAAGTCAATCGTTCAACCATTGACAAAATAGACGGACAATTAGAATCAAAATTAGTTGTCGATAAAGCGCAGCATATCTCCAATTTGGCGGCCAAATTAGGGCCGCTAAAGAGTCAGTGCGAATCTGCAATCCGTGAATTGATAGAGTTTGACCAATGGCTTGCAATCGCTAAATGGGCTCTGGAAAACGATTGCACAACCGCAGAGATTGTTGAACATGGAATCTATGTAGAAGAGGGGCGCCATTTACTATTGGGATGTCCTCCAGATCCGGTCACTTATGGGTTAGGTCAAGCCGCCGATGAAGCAGATAAACAATCCTTAGCATTGCTAACCGGTGCTAACTCAGGTGGTAAGACCACTCTGTTAGAATTACTCGCCCATGTTAGTATCCTAACTCACATGGGATTGCCAGTTCCAGCTAAGAGTGCTAGAGTTGGACTGGTTGAATCTCTTCACATACTGGCCAAGGCTGGTGGAACTCAAAGCGCAGGAGCGCTTGAGCAGACTTTGGTTGAATTAGCAGAAGTGGTTTCAGACCCGTCTGCAAAATTGATTCTCGCTGATGAATTAGAAGCGATAACAGAGCCGGGCGCAGGTGCAAGAATTATCGCTGGTATGCTATTAGCGGCAGAATCTCAACCTGAAACTACGATGATGCTAGTAACACATTTAGCACCAGCTATAATCAAGGCAAGTGGCCGTGATGATCTACGAGTTGATGGTATTGAAGCGAGTGGCTTAGATGAGGATATGGAATTGATTGTCGATAGAACTCCAAAGCGAAATCACTTGGCCCGTTCAACACCGGAATTAATTGTTAAGAGACTGGTTCAACGCTCACAAGGAAATGCCCGAGTACTATTTTCGGATATTCTTCAAATGTTCGATTGAAATCACCCCCCCGACCGTTCGTTCGCAAGGGCTAAACCTCTCATTTCGCAATCTGTTAAAAGTTTGTAAATTGCATCGTGGGTATCTCTTGCCTAGGGTGAAGTTCAAGTCAAAACCCTAAGTGGCCCAAGTATGGCTCAACCAAACGCTGCTGGTGATTTGGATGCGGTTGCACTCGAAACAGCTCTGTTAGAGGCGTGGGGCCAAGAAAATGCTTTCCAATCTAGTGTCGATTCACGTCGCTCAGGAGCACCATTCATTTTCTTGGAAGGGCCGCCTACTGCAAATGGAAAACCTGGAATTCACCATGTAGTTGCTCGTACTTACAAGGACTTAGTTTGTCGATGGAAAACAATGGAAGGTTTCCTAGTAGAGCGAAAAGGTGGATGGGATACTCATGGCCTTCCAGTTGAGATTGAAGTTCAGAAGAGATTAGACTTAATGAGTAATGAACAGATTGAATCTTTTGGAATGAAGGAATTCAATCAGGCTTGCCGAGAATCGGTTTGGACCTATGAGGCATCTTGGAGAGAAATGACCGAGCGTATGGGTTATTGGATTGACTTGGACAACCCGTATGTTACCTTAGACAACAATTATGTTGAATCTTGCTGGTGGGCATTGAAACAAATGTTTAGCAAGGATTTACTTTATCGTGGGCACAAAGTTTTGCCTTATTGCCCACAAACAGGAACTTCTTATTCCTCTCACGAAGTAGCACAAGGATACAAGGAAGTCGAAGAGCCTTCAGTTTATGTCAAATTCAAATTAGTCGGACAAGATGCATCAATTCTTGCTTGGACTACCACCCCTTGGACTCTTCCAGGAAACGTTGGATTGGCAGTTGGACCCGAGGTTACTTATGTTCGGGTCAAAATCACAGCAGATGCTGAAAATTGGCAAGGTGCTGGCGGCGCTTCAATCGGTGAAGAGTTAATCATCGCCAAGGATTTGATGAAAGAAGTACTACGTCATCATGCAGAGATTTTGGAGGAATTCCCTGGTAGTGAATTAGTTGGTAAAGCATACGAGCCGCTATTTCCTGATGCAGTGCCTCGTGGAGATTCGCAAACTGCATGGACTATTTTAGAAGCAGATTGGGTAACTACTACCGATGGAACTGGAGTAGTTCACACAGCTGTAATGTATGGTGAGGATGACTACAATCTCGGAATGGCTGCAGGTTTGCCCGCACACCACACTGTGGAAATGAATGGTTCATTTAGCAAAGGAATCCATCCTCAACTTGATGGCCGATATGTCAAAGATTGTGACGCTACAATCATTGAATTATTATCTGCTGCTGGTGGCTCAAATGGTAAAGGTCCACAAAGCGGATTACTATACCGAGAGAAACTCTACTCCCACGATTACCCACACTGCTGGAGGACAGACCACCCACTTCTCTACTATGCAATGGATTCATGGTTTGTTAGAATGACTGCGGTAAAGGAGCGATTAATTGAATTCAATAGTCAAACTGAATGGGCACCCGATTGGGTTGGCGAAGGTCGCTTTGGTGAGTGGATTCGTAATGTCAAAGATTGGGCTATTTCTCGCGAAAGATACTGGGGGACACCTATCCCTGTATGGAGAAGCGAAGACGGTCAAATGAAATGTGTTGGCTCTATTGCTGAACTTCAACACGAAGTCGCTCTTGCAGTAGCAGCAGGATTTGAAAATCCTGAATGTCCTGATGATGTAGATCTACACCGACCGATTGTCGATGAATTTACTTTCGTAAGTGATGATGGCAAACCAATGAAGAGAGAACCCTTCGTAATGGATTGCTGGTTTGACTCAGGCTGTGCATCTTTTGCTCAATGGCACTACCCATTCGCTAAAGACAACAAATTTGAAACTACTTATCCGATTGATTACATCTGTGAAGGAGTGGACCAAACACGAGGATGGTTCTACACATTGCTAGCAGTTTCTACAACTGTCTTTGATTCAATTTCTTACAAACGGTGCCTAAGTTTGGGTCTGATCTTGGATGCTGAAGGCAAGAAGATGTCCAAGTCGAAAGGAAATATTGTAGACCCTTGGGACCATTTCAACCGTGAGGGTGCTGATGCTACCCGCTGGTATATGGTGACTGCAGGAGCGCCTTGGAGTCCACTCAAATTCGACCCCAATGGTGTTAGGGAAACTTATGCAAAGATGTTCCTAACCCTTTGGAATGTTTACAAGTTCCATGCAGATTATGCAGCACTTGACGGGTTTGACCCAGAAACTTCTGTAAATGATGTTTCATCAAGGCCAGCTCTTGACCGATGGATTCTATCACGAATGTCATCAGTTGCAAGCGAATATCACAATGATTTCGTATCTTGGAATTTCCACAAGGCTTGCCGTGACTTAGAAGATTTCGTTGTCAATGATTTATCCAATTGGTATGTTAGACGCTCACGCAGAAGATTGTGGGATGAGGCTGAGAATGAAGACAAGGCATCTTGCCAACATACTCTTCACGAAATCTTGGTGGTAATTTGCCGCTTGATGGCACCTATCTCTCCATTTATGGTCGACGTAATTCATCGCAATCTTACTGGACAACCTGTTCATCAAGCCGCTTGGCCATTGGGCGTTCCAGGAAGCCTAGCGGGTGCAACATCGGATGAGTGGGACCTTGAGGCAGCAGCAGCTAGCGCATCAATCCCGCCTTTGGATAAGAAATTAGAGGATACTATGGTTTTAGTTCGTGAACTTGCTGAGGCGGGAAGAAGGATTCGTGTTGATGCTGGTAGAAGGCAAAGGCTTCCGTGTGCACAAGGATGGATAGTCGCCGGGCCAGACCTATCAATTTTCCATGATATCTTGGCCGAGGAATTGAATGTTGAAGAAATTGCCATTGAGCAAGATTTGAACAGATTCCAAAAGGTCGAACTTGCTCCTAACTTCAGAACCTTAGCACCGAAAGCAAGAGCAGAGGTTAATGCAGTTTCTAACGAGATAAAGAATGCACAAAATCCTGACGAGATGCTTGCGGCTATCAAAGCCGGAGGAATGCAAATTCTAGGTGTTGACATAGATGAAAATGATGTTGAGATTCGTAGAGCAGAAAGAGATGGGTTCGCTGCAGAAACAGTTACTATCGGTCAAGGTGAAGATGCAATCCAAGTATCATTAGTACTGGATATGCAAGATACACCGTTGCTCTTATCCAAAGGATTAGCAAGAGATATTACTCGCAGAATCCAAGCCAAGCGTAAGGAAATGGACTTTGAAATAGAAGCGACTATCGACTTACAGGTATGGTTGCAAAATGCACCTGAGATGTTTGAATCGGACCAAACTTGGGTTGCTACGGAAACGAGAAGTGCAGCAGCAGTATTCCATTCTGAGGGCCAAGCCCCAGCAAATGCAGATTCATTCACAGTAGATGGAATCACCGTTCAATTCACCGTAGAGTGAATGGAATCGGTTAATCTTTGAAGCGATGCCTTGAAAGAGAGGATGCGCGAGGTTTTCTTATGCGCCGAGTGCTGCTTTGCTTGTTCATTGCAACTTCCACCTTAATGGCTGGTTGTTTAGGCGCTGGTGAAGGAATTGTCAGCGAAGATAAGTTAGCACCTATTTTTGATGATTACATCATTATTGATGAAGTCGGTCATGGCGATGCGAGAGAATTCATTACCATCGATTTGCGCACAAATGAAACTACCAATACTACCTGGGCAGTTTTCAATAAAGACTACGGTGGCAATTGTTGCGAGCATTATATCGCTACTACAATTGAAGGTGACATCATGAATATTGGTGGTGAATACCCCGTTTACACAGAAGACCGTGGCCATCAATGGACGACCTATACTCCAGGGGTAATACCTGATACACAGTGCAGAACTTTCGTTCCTACAAATTCTGGCCAAGAAGGACTTGGAGAAGGAAGCATTGTTCAAGCAACTAATGGCGATATAATCTCAATGTCTTGGTTCCCTTATATCGGAGCAGATGGTAAGATCGACAAATTCTATGCAATTTTGTATGATGATAGTGAAGAGGAGTGGTCATGGTGCTATAACCGAATCACTGAACCATTTTATGACCGTTCATGGCAAGTCGAAGTAGTAGGTCCAATTTCATCTAGTTTAGGAAATGGTGACTGGGCTAGCATTGTCGTTTCTAATTTTTGGCACCAAACTCAAAATGCTGGTGGTCAAATCAGTGTTGACGGATTGAATTATTATCCATTCCAATTCCCAAATAGAGGTGGCGGCGAGCCAACAATTGAATTAGATTTGAACTTCACAGAATCAGATTTACCAGCATACTATGATGTCAATAAGCCGCACAAAGAAATGCGTTCTTTCCCATTCCCATCAGGTGGGTTACTATTCCCTAATTACTATGATAATGGCAATGCTGCATACATGGATACTACATTGTCATGGAATGAACTTGAAGTTCAATTCCCTTCTGAGTATTGTCAAATTGATAGTACTGGCTCTATTCATTGCATGAAGAATACTGGAACTGATTTTACACATTTCATCTCGTATGATGGAGCTAATAGTTGGCAAAATTATACTTATCAAATGGGTAATGTTTCAACATCAATCGAAGAGTGGGAGTTCCAAGCAAATGGGGAATTAGACCTATTCGTTCTTAATATTCGCTACCAAAGTAGCGAAGGACCAGATGTTGATATGGTCTATCACGTACGTGGATATTCTGAAGACATGTCACCGGATACTCTGACCTATATTGGAGCAGGAGATTTAGATTCGACATCCGGTGCAGGAAACGATATTCGCTTTGACTTTGCAAGCCTTGCAATATTGTCCGACGGAGGGGTTGTAGTTGCCTTCCACGACTCAACTGATGCAGATCCATTATTCGCAGTTGAGTTGGAACTTCCTCAATATTAATATTGTAATAAGGGCTCATTTACACTTGTTAATCGTATAAATTTAATTGTCTCAATACAATCAATAATCGGCACTATTTGAGATTGAGTAGGGGTATCATTGAAGACCTTTCAATAACAGCGTCAGTCTATGGCGAGAGGAGGCTATGGCCATCGTGCAATTCTCCTAGTCGTGTTGCTATTGATTGGCGGCCCAGTTCAAATCGGTATTTCAGCGCAATATGATGCTACAATAGCCCAGCAGTCATTGATTGCTGAGCCTACAATTTTCCCTGCTTCTACTGGCTCGACACAAACCATTTCACTAGATGGTACAACTGTCAATGATGACTTTGAAGTGGAAGTTCTGAGCACAGAGCCACTAGTTGATATTAATCTAAAAATTTCACCATCGGTACAAGTCACTCAATCTGCAATTATTTGGGATGACAATAGCATCTGGTCACATGCTGATGCGCAATTAGATGGTGCCAAGCAATCCGGTGCAGGTTTATCTCTGAAAGGTGTAGATGCGGTATGGAACTTTAATTCAGGCAATGATGGTTGGACTTTCTCCAACAGTTACTCTGCAAGGTCAACCCTTCAATGTGGAACAAATGGTACTGGTGGTGGTTCCATCAGAACTTATGCAGGCTCAACATACGCAACCTCTCCAGTGGTCAATCTTAACGGATTATCGGCAGTTTCTGTCCATGCGTGGGTGAAACAGGGTAGTTCAGGATGCGGAGAAGAACCTGATAGCAATGAAAACCTCGCATTTCAATACAAGACAAGTAGTGGTACATGGACAACTTTCCAAACATACTCCGGTGCAACTTCAGGGGGTACAGCGGTTCAGTTGAATCAGAATTTACCCGGCTCAGCATTACATGCTAATAGCCAGATTAGAGCATATCAGAATTCAGGTTCAGGCACATGTTGCGATTATTGGTTCTTTGATGATGTATTCTTGGACATTCCTTCATCAGCAACATGGATCAGCCCAACTATCGGTTGGGCTAGCAATGCCTCATTCCCAGTTTCAAAATCTATGATGGCTCCAATGTATGTAGATGCCGATGTGCCAGCAGGGGCACGACTTGATTGGACCGTATTGGATGATAATGGGCTTAAAATTGATGGAATGAACGGTTCAAGTTCAGTGATTCCTTTACAACTTATCGATTTTGAGAATATTAACGAAATAAGAATTAAGTTTGAATTTAATGAATCAAATGCTGGAATTCCGAGAATTTTCGCTCTTTCCTTTGATGGAGCGTATAAGGATACATTACAACCACTTCAAACAGGAATTATCTGGACCAATAACGGAGCACTCTATACGAGTAGTGCAACACAATTCTCAGGTAATGCAAGTGCCAATGTTACCTCTCCTTGGTATAGTGCAGACTTTGCATCTGAAAGTCTAATGGTAGAAGGTCAGACAACAAATGCGCAAGCCCAAATACGATTTGACAGAGATGATAACTGGACTAATATTTCTTTGCCGTATACCTATAATTTGGATGAAACATTATATGGATTGCAATTACAATTCGCAGCCTTGGCTCCTGTCGATGGCAATATGAGTAATTTCACCTCTTGGCAAGTTGATGAAATAGAACTTAGGTTTAGTGGTGGCTCTTACCCAGCACAACCTGCTATTGATTTCTCAGGCGACGAACTTCTTGAATGGGGTGGCAGTGACGCCCGTGTCGGCTCTTGGGGTTGGCAAGACCGTTTCGCCAATGGTGAGACACAAGTAGAAATTATTGCAGGTATCTCAGGATATGCTACAACAAAAGCTTGGATCCCCAAGGACGATTTACAATCACTTTCGTTCTCCGTATTGGCACAAAGTGGAACATTTAACACTGTCAACATCGTTGTTGGAAGTACCACGGTCAGCACCTACTCATTTACCGATGCCAGAAATGCACGAATCGAATTAGGTATTTTAGAATTGGATGACCTTAGAACCGAATTAGCAGCATCTACCTCAGCAGTTGCCGCATTAGGGACATTTTTTGTAGAAGTTGAAATAGAAATTCTTGGAACTGGTAATCTCACTTATGGTGGATTAAGTGCACCATATCAGGCATCAATGACATTGGATGCCGGTCCACAATCAGCATTCATTTTAGCAATTAATTCTGCCCGAAGAGGATTAGTTCCCAATCAAGGGATTCATCACATTCCTGTTCCATTCATCGCATCATCCGCAGGTGACTTGAAAATTGAATTGATCTCTATGAACTCTTCATCAGAGGTTGTTCTTGTTGACACTAGCATGGAAAATGAGCCATTAACCCTGACTCCAAGTCAGCAATGGATGACTATGCACACATCTTATCAAGTGTTTTCTTCAACCGCCAATATGGTTCGCTTTGATGTATTTGGTTCTGAAAACGAAGCGACTTGGTTACTACCATTGAATGGAGGAACACCAATTGGGCAAGGAGATTATGACAAGGTTGAGTTACATCCAACCAACGCTCTACAATCATCTATCAATGGCACTGATGTCGATTTCAGTATTACCTTTAGACTTGAACCGGATTGGGATGATG
>Ga0307986_10002330_pt1 | contig 13632 bp, 9 predicted proteins | sample EllFjometageno82_FD_203170 | JGI IMG/M metagenome (GOLD analysis project Ga0307986, IMG submission 203170) | Marine microbial communities from Ellis Fjord, Antarctic Ocean - #82 | ecosystem: Environmental > Aquatic > Marine > Unclassified | place: Southern Ocean | collected 2014-10-09
ATGGCGATGTAGGCAGAACATTTGCTAGTAAAATACAAGTTGGTATGGTTGGAATTAATGTACCAATACCAGTTCCAATGGCTTTCCATAGTTTTGGTGGATGGAAAAGATCATTATTTGGGGACAGTGCAATGCATGGAGCAGAAGGAATTAAATTTTATACAAAGCTTAAAACAGTAACCTCAAGATGGCCTTCTGGCATAAGGTCTAATGCAGAATTTGTCATGCCAACAATGAAATAGGAAAAAATTATGAAAAAGATATCTTTAATAGGAGCGGGTCAAATTGGTGGGACACTGGCTCATTTAATAGGCACTAAGGAAGTGGCCAATGAGGTTGTGTTATTTGATGTTGCAAGTGGAATAGCTAAAGGAAAAGCTCTGGATATTGCTCAATCATCATCAGTCGATGGTTTTAATGTAAGGTTTTCAGGAACTGATAACTATAAAGATATTAAAGATTCAGACGTAATTATAATAACGGCTGGTGTACCAAGAAAACCAGGAATGAGCAGAGACGACTTACTTGGTATTAATTTAAAGATTATTAAGCAAGTAGCAGAAGGTATTAAGACAAATGCACCTAACGCATTTGTTATATGTATTACAAATCCATTAGATGTAATGGTAATGGCATTTCAAAAATTCTCTGGTCTACCTGCAAACAAAGTAGTTGGAATGGCTGGAATTTTAGACAGTTCAAGATTTAAATTATTTTTGTCATTAGAGTTAAATGTGCCAGTAAAAGAAATTGAAGCAATGGTAATGGGTGGTCATGGAGATACAATGGTTCCCTTGCCAAGATTTACAAAAGTTTCAGGAAAGCCACTTCTAGATTTAGTAAAAGAAGGAAAAATATCTTCTGAGAGATTAGAGGAGATTAATCAAAGAACTCGAGATGGTGGCGGTGAAATTGTAAAACATTTAGAAAAAGGTTCGGCATTTTATGCACCTGCTGCATCAGGAGTTCAAATGGCTGAGGCATACTTAAAAGATGAAAAAAAATTACTTCCATGTGCAGTTCATTTAAATGGAGAGTATGGAGTAGACAATGTTTATGCTGGCGTACCTGTAATAATTGGAAAAGATGGTGTTGAAAAAATAGAACAGATAGATTTAGATGAAAAAGAAAAAAAAGAATTTATAAACTCAATTGATGCAGTTAAAGCCCTATGGGAAGCAGCCTCCAAGATAGATCCAGATCTTTCTAAGTAATAATGAACATTCACGAGCATCAAGCTAAACAAATTTTAAAAAAATATGGTGCAGTCGTCCCTAATGGAGTTTTTGCTTTTACTGTAGATGAGTTAGTTGAAAAATCAAAATTACTTAAAACTGAAAAATTTGTTTTGAAAGCACAAATCCATGCTGGTGGAAGAGGTAAAGCTGGAGGAGTAAAAATTTTAAATACCCTGGAGGAATTAAGTGTTGCAGCTAAAGAACTTTTGGGAAAAACTCTTGTGACACATCAAACTGGTTCAGAAGGTAGAGAGGTTAAGAGATTATATGTTGAGGAATCTTCAAATATAGAAAAAGAATTTTATCTCTCTTGTCTAGTTGACAGGGTAAGTTCAAAAATTGCATTTATATCAAGTGATCAAGGTGGAATGGATATTGAAGAAGTAGCCAGCAAAACACCAGAGAAAATTATAACAACAAAAATTGAAATAGGTGAAGAGATTTTAGATACAGATTGTGAAAAAATAATTCAAATTTATGATTTAAACAATGATGCAAAAAAACAAGCAATATCACTAATTAAATCAGTATATCAAATGTTTATTAGTACAGACGCCAACATGGTTGAAGTTAACCCGTTAATTTTAACTAAAGAAAAAAAGATAATCTGTCTAGATGCAAAAGTAAATTTTGACTCTAATGCATTATTTAAACATCCAGAAATTTTGGAACTAAGAGATTTAAATGAAGAAGATCCCATAGAAATTGAGGCAAGCAAACATGATCTTGCCTATATAAAACTAGATGGAAGTATTGGCTGTATGGTTAATGGAGCAGGATTGGCAATGGCAACTATGGATATAATTAAATTGTATGGAAAAGAACCAGCTAATTTTTTAGATGTAGGTGGTGGTGCTTCAAAAGAAAAAGTCTCTGCTGCATTAAAAATAATACTATCAGACAGAAATGTTAAAGGAATTTTGATAAATATTTTTGGTGGAATAATGAGATGTGATGTTCTTGCGCAAGGAGTTGTGGATGCTGCAAAAGAAATAAACATAAGTGTTCCACTAGTAGTTAGACTTGCAGGTACAAATTTTAAAGAAGGAAAAAAAATACTGGATAGCTCAGGATTAAAATTAATCTCTGCTGAAAATTTAGATGATGCTGCTAAAAAAATAGTAGAGGCAATAGAATAATATGTCTGTATTAATTAACAAAAATACAAAAGTTATATGCCAAGGGTTTACAGGAACACACGGAACCTTTCATTCAGAGCAAGCAATAGAATATGGAACTAATTTAGTTGGCGGAGTTACTCCAAAAAAAGGTGGACAAAAACATCTTGATCGTCCAGTTTTTAATACTGTAGTAGAAGCTAAAAACGATGTAGGGGTTGATGCAACAATGATCTATGTTCCAGCAAAATTTGCTGCGACGGCAATAATTGAAGCCATAGATGCTTCAGTTGAACTTATAGTGTGTATTACAGAGGGTATACCAATACAAGATATGCTTAGGGTTAAACAAAAACTAGATAACTCAAATAGTAGATTGATTGGACCGAACTGCCCTGGGATAATTACTCCAGAAGAATGCAAAATAGGAATTATGCCAGGAAATATTCATAAAAAAGGTTCTGTGGGAATAGTTTCAAGATCTGGAACATTAACTTATGAGGCTGTTGCACAGACAACTGAGAATGGATTGGGGCAATCAACTTGCATTGGAATTGGTGGGGATCCAATAAACGGAACAAATTTTATTGATTGTCTGGATTTATTTTTAAATGATGAGGGGACGGAGTCTATTCTTATGATAGGAGAAATCGGTGGTTCTGCAGAAGAAGAGGCAGCAGAATTTATAAAAAATCACAAAATTAAGAAACCAATAGTTGGTTTTGTAGCAGGAATAACAGCTCCCCCTGGAAGAAGAATGGGGCATGCTGGGGCCATAATATCAGGTGGAAAAGGTGGTGCAGAAGACAAGATTAAAAAAATGGCAGAATGTGGGATTACTATAGCCAAATCCCCTTCAGAATTGGGCAAAACATTATTTAATAAATTGTCTAATTGAAAAATACTTTTCTGGTATTATATTAATTTAACAAATGTCATCATCAAAAAATCTCGAACTTAAAAAAAACTCATTTCTTACCAAGTCCAATAGTGCGTTCATAGAACAAATGTACCTAAAGTTTATTAATAAAGATTCTGATTTGCCTGAAGATTGGTCAAATTATTTTGAGGGCATAGGAGAAGAAATAAATATTATTGCTAAAGAAATTAATGGACCCTCATGGAGTTTAAAAAAAAAAATTAATATTGATGAAATTGAAAAAAGAATTGAAAATGATGAAAATAAAAAATCTCAAGAAGATAAAACTGTAATAATTGATTCAAAAAAATTAATTAAGAATAATGCTAACTCAATAAGAGCTGTTGCATTAATTAGAGCATATAGACAAAGAGGACATCTATTAGCAAAACTTGATCCACTAGGAATGATGAAAACAGAATATTTGGATGAGCTTCATCCAGAACATTATGGATTTAATAAAGATGATTATAAAGAAAAAATTTATTTAGATGGGGTTATAAATAAAGAGAATTCAACTTTAAGAGAAATATTAACATTTTTAAATAAAACTTATTGTGGGCCAGTTGGTTATGAGTATATGCATATATCTAACCCTACAGAAAGAAAATGGCTTAGAAATAGAATCGAAAATGATGAGAATGCATTAAAATTTACAAAAAATGGAAAAGATGCGATTTTAAATAAGTTAATTCAGGCAGAGGGATTTGAAAAGTTTTTACATAAAAAATATGTTGGAACAAAAAGATTTGGATTAGATGGTGGGGAAAGTTTGATACCTGCTCTTGAGCAAATAATTAAAATCAGTGGCCATTATGAAGTTAAGGAAGTTAAAATTGGAATGTCTCATAGAGGCAGACTGAATGTATTGGCAAATGTTTTGCAAAAATCTTATAAAAGAATATTTAATGAATTTGCGGGAGAATTTAATTCTGCATCAGATGATGGTGCTGGTGATGTTAAGTACCATTTAGGAGCATCTTCAAATAGAGAGTTTGATGGCAATTCTGTTCATGTTAGTTTAACAGATAATCCTTCTCACTTAGAAGCGGTTAATCCAGTGGTTCTTGGTCAAACAAGAGCGAAACAATTTTTTCACAAGGATAAAGAAAGAAACAAAGTAATTCCAATTTTGATTCATGGTGATGCAGCATTTGCAGGTCAAGGAGTGGTTGCAGAATGTTTTGCAATGTCTGGCTTGCCGGGGCACAATACTGGAGGAACAATCCACATCATTGTTAATAATCAAATAGGCTTTACAACAAGCCCAAGGTTTGCTCGTTCCTCTCCATACCCTTCAGATGTAGCCAAAATGGTAGATGCTCCTATTATTCATGCAAATGGAGATGACCCAGAAGCTGTAGTTTATGCAGTTAGAATAGCAACTGAGTTTAGATTAAAGTTTAATAGAGATGTTGTTGTTGATTTAATTTGTTATAGAAGATTTGGTCACAACGAAGGTGATGAGCCATCATTTACACAGCCCCTGATGTATGAAAAGATTAGATCTCATCCTTCTCCAATCAAAGTTTATGGAAGTAAGTTAGTAGCCGAAAACACAATGACTAACGAAGAGCTCGAGAATTCAATTAAAAAATTTAAAGATTTGCTTGATGACCAGTTTAAAAATGCAAAGAACTATAAACCACAAATTAAATGGTTTGAAGGAACATGGTCAGCTTATAGGCCTGAAAAAGGAAAAGACAAAAGGGGTGTAACAGGATTTGATACCAAAAAACTTTTAATAATTTCAGAAAAAATAAATGCAACTCCAGAAAAATTAAAATTACATAAAACAATAATTAAGATATTAAATTCTAGAAAAGAAGCTGTTAGAAGTGCGTCAAATATAGACTGGTCAACTGCAGAAGCATTAGCATTTGGATCTTTATTAGATGAAGGGTATCCAGTAAGATTAGTTGGTCAAGATTCCGGGAGAGGAACTTTTAGTCAAAGACATTCAGTTTTAAGAAATCAAGTAGATAATAGTCGTTATGTGCCTTTAAATAATATTTCAAATAATCAAAAACAATTTGAAGTAGTGGATAGCTTTTTATCTGAGCTAGCAGTTTTAGGTTTTGAATATGGATACAGTTTAGTTGAACCAAATACACTGACTCTTTGGGAAGCACAATTTGGAGATTTTGCTAATGGGGCACAAGTAGTAATTGATCAATTTATTTCATCAGGGGAAAGAAAATGGTCAAGAGCTTCTGGACTAGTGTTGTTGTTGCCTCATGGATATGAAGGGCAAGGACCGGAGCACTCATCAGCTCGTTTAGAAAGATTTTTGCAATTATGCTCAAATGATAATATGCAGATAATAAATTGCACTACACCAGCAAATTATTTTCATGCATTAAGAAGACAAATGCATAGAGATTTTAGAAAGCCATTAATCATAATGACACCAAAATCTTTATTAAGAAATAAGTACTGTGTTTCTAATTTAGAGGACTTTAGTAAAAAAAATTCATTTCATAGAATATTATGGGATCACGCTGTAGATCCAAAAAACAGCGGTTTTATAAAGTTAAAAAAAAATTCTGAGATTAGAAAGGTAATAATGTGTTCAGGCAAAGTTTATTTTGATTTATTAGACGCTAGAGAAAAATTAAAAAAGAATGATGTTATATTGATCAGAATTGAACAATTATATCCGTTTCCGGCAAAAACTCTTGTTAAAGAGCTTAAGGTATTTGCAAAAAATGCCAAATTTTATTGGTGTCAGGAAGAGCCTAAAAATATGGGTGCATGGTTTTCTGTGAGAGACTATATCCAATGGACATTAGATAATATAGAGGCTAATAATAACCAAATTTCTTATATTGGAAGAAGTCCTGACGCATCACCTGCAACAGGATACGCAAAGAAGCATATTTCGCAACAGCAAGAAATTATAAAGAAAGTTTTTGAATAAAAAAATGAGTGAAAAAATTTTAGTTCCAGTTCTTGGCGAGAGTATTACAGAAGCCACAGTATCTAAATGGTTAAAAAATGAAGGAGATACAGTTGAGGCTGATGAACCAATTATTGAATTAGAAACTGATAAGGTAAATTTAGAGGTTCCATCTCCAGTTTCAGGTGTGTTAACGAAGATAAATTCTAAAGATGGTTCAGTAGTTGAAGTTGGCGCTTTGTTGGGCACAGTATCTGTAAATGGTTCAAGTGTATCAAAGACAGAGGAAATAAAAAAGATTAAACCAAAAACAGAGAAGAATAATGTAATAAAGTTAGAAGCACAAAAAAATGAACCTGAGTTTTTTGACAAAAAAGAAGAAGAAATAGAAGAAAAACCATTAGTTTTAACAAACGAAGTTCAGGAAGATAAAAAAATTGAAAATTCAAAATCTAATCAAACTTTATCCCCAGCAGTAAGAAAAATAGTTAATGAGAAAAAAATTGAGATTAAGTCAATAAAAGGATCTGGAAAGGATGGCAGAGTTTTAAAAGGTGATTTAATCAATTTAATGGGAGTTAACCCATCACCATCAGAAAGAAAAATTAAGCATGGTCAAGAAGAAAGAATTAAAATGACCAGGTTAAGACAAACAATTGCTAAGAGATTAAAACAAGCTCAGGAAAATGCTGCATTGTTAACTACCTTTAATGAAGTTGACATGACGAGTGTTATGGAAATGAGAAAAGAAAATCAGGAGGATTTCCAAAGTCGATATGGAATTAAATTAGGTTTTATGTCATTTTTTGTTAAAGCATGCGTTGTAGCCTTGAAAAATTTTCCAGCCGTAAATGCAGAAATAGAAGGTGATGAGATTATTTATAAAAACTATTATAATATAAGTTTTGCAGTTGGTACGGATAAAGGACTGGTAGTCCCTGTATTAAAAGATGCTGATGAGTTATCTTTTGAAGATATAGAAAAGAATATTAAAGAAATTTCAGAAAAAGCAAGGGATGGCAAGCTGACAATTGCAGATCTTCAGGGAGGTACATTTACTATAAGCAATGGTGGTGTTTATGGCTCAATGCTATCAACTCCAATATTAAACTTACCTCAGTCAGGCGTATTAGGTATGCACAATATTGTTGATAGACCTACGGTAGTAGATGGTGAAATTAAGATTAGACCAATAATGTATTTAGCATTGTCATATGATCATAGAATTATTGATGGAAAAGAATCAGTTTCATTTTTAAAGATGGTTAAAGAAAACTTAGAAGATCCGAGAAGGTTATTTTTAAATATTTAAATGTCAGATAAATTTCAAGCAGTTGTAATAGGTGGGGGCCCAGGAGGTTATGTATGTGCAATAAGATTAGCGCAATTGGGTTTAAAAACTGCATGCATAGAATCCAGAGGTTCATTAGGAGGAACATGTTTAAACGTCGGGTGCATACCTTCTAAAAATTTATTAAACATTTCAGAGAATTATCATAAAGCACAAAATTTTTTTAAACTTGGAATAGAGGTTGGTGAGGTAAAACTTAATCTTGAGAAAATGATGAAAAATAAGGATAAAGCTGTAACCATCTTAACCAAAGGTGTGGAATTCTTATTTAAGAAAAATAAAGTTACCTACTTTAAGGGCACAGGAAGTTTCAAATCAGCAAATAAAATTTCTATTTTAGATGACCAAAAAAAAGAAACTATTATAGAAACAGAAAAAACTGTAATTAGCACAGGATCAGTACCAGTAGAATTGTCAGGAATGGAATTTGATGAAAAAATAATTGTATCATCAACAGGGGCATTAACTTTACAAGAAGTTCCAAAAAAAATGGTTGTAGTTGGTGGAGGTTATATAGGTCTAGAAATGGGGTCTGTTTGGTCTAAATTAGGTGCTGAAGTTCATGTAGTAGAATTTCTTGATCATATTACACCAGGAATGGATAGAGAGGTGTCTACAGAATTTATGAAAATTTTAAAGAAACAAGGAATTAAATTTCACATGCAAACCAAAGTAGAAGCAATTACTAAAAATTCTAATGGAGCTAGTGTTTCAACAACTGATAAGGATGGAAAAAAAATTAATTTTGATTGTGATATTGTGCTTATATCTGTTGGTAGAAAACCAAATACTGATAATTTAAATTTAGATGCAATTGGTGTTGAGTTAGATGAAAAGAAAAGAATTAAAACTGATAAAAAATTTCAAACAAATGTAAGTAATGTTTATGCAATTGGAGACGTAATAGATGGACCCATGTTAGCGCACAAAGCAGAAGATGAGGGGATAGCGGTTGCAGAAAATATTGCGGGACAATCAGGGCATGTTAATTACGATATTATTCCAGGCGTTGTATATACAACACCAGAAGTTGCCTCAATAGGCAAAACTGAAGAACAATTAAAAGAAGCGAATATAAAATATAAGATTGGTAAATTTTCATTTATGGCGAACTCAAGAGCTAAAGCAATTGACGAAGCAGAAGGTTTTGTTAAAATTTTAGCTGATGAAAAAACAGATAGAGTTTTAGGAGCACATATTATTGGACCTCATGCGGGTGAATTAATTGGTGAAATTGGAGTTGCAATGGAGTTTGGCGCAAGTGCGGAAGATATTGCAAGAACGTGCCACGCGCATCCAACATTCTCAGAGGCTGTAAAAGAAGCAGCTTTATCAGTAGATAAAAGAGCAATACACTCTTAATCTATTTTCATATTATAAAGATATGAAAGTACCGATTCTTATACCTAATATTTTTAATCACCCATTTACTTATGACACTAATTTAAAACTTAAAGTAGGTGACTATGTTGTTGTACCATTTGGAAAATCTGAACTCACTGGGGTAGTTTGGGATAATTTTGAAAAAAAAAATAATAAAAATTTTACAATTAAGAAGGTTATAAAAAAACTAAATGTTCCCTCATTAAAAAAAAATATCATTAAGTTTTTAAATTGGTTTTCTGAATACAATATGATCCCCAAAGGCATGGCCTTAAAACTTCTACTATTAAGTAGTAATGCCATAGAGGAGATTCCAGGTGAGGTTTATGAACAGTTTAAAATAGATATTAAGCAAAATAAAATTGAACTTTCAAAAGAGCAAAAAAATTGTTTAAAAAAAATGAATGTCTCTAACCAAAAGTTTAGAGTTCACGTTTTACAAGGCACAACAGGTTCTGGGAAAACGATGGTTTATTTTGAGGCTTTAAAAGATATAATTAACAAAGGTTTTCAAGGCTTAATACTGTTACCTGAAATTGGTTTAACAGGACAGTTCCAGAATAAATTTATAGAATTTTTTGGTTTTAAACCTGCAGTTTGGCACTCAGGAATAACTAAAAAAAATAAAGAGATAATATGGAGTGGAATTGCAAACGATAAAATTAAAGTTATAATTGGTGCTCGTTCCTCCTTGTTCTTACCTTTTAAAAAATTAGGATTAATCATTGTTGATGAAGAACATGATCAATCTTATAAACAAGATGAAGGAGTAACTTACAATGCAAGAGACATGGCAATTTCAAGAGCTTCTTTTGAAAATATTCCAATCAATTTAATAACAGCAGTTCCTTCTATTGAAACTTATGATAATATAAAAAAAGGTAAATATAGCCTATCAAAACTGGATCAAAGATATTTAAATGCGTCGTTACCTAATTATGAGATAATTAACTTAAATAACTCAAAATTAGAATCTCAATCCTGGATATCAAAAGAAATAATTAAAAAAGTAAATATTCACCTAGAAAAAAAAGATCAAGTTTTATTTTTTTTAAATAGAAGAGGTTTTTCTCCTCATGTGTTATGTAAAAAATGTTTTAGCAGTTATTCTTGTCCAAATTGTTCGATAAACTTGGTGTATCATAAAAATAAACAAAATTTATTATGTCATTACTGTGGATATAAAACTTTACTAAGTAGAGACTGCAGCAAAGAAGGAAAATGTGATTTTATTTTTAGTGGGCCTGGTGTTGAAAGAATATCAGAAGAAGTAAAAAGGATTTTTCCTAATAAAGAAACAACTATTTTTTCTAGTGATACTATGAATAAAAAAAGTTCATTAGCAATTTTAGAAAAAATTATAAATAATGAAATTCAAATTTTAATTGGAACTCAATTAATTTCGAAAGGATTTCATTTTCCTAGTTTAAATTGTATTGTTGTGGTTGATATTGATTTATCATCACAAGGTCATGATTTAAGAGGATCAGAAAAGAATTTACAATTGTATCACCAGCTTTCAGGTAGAGCGGGAAGGGCAGGAAAGCCAGCAACCGTTTATTTTCAAACGTATAATTTAGATACCAAAATGATTACAGATATTACCAATAAAGACCCCGATATATTTTTAGACAAAGAACTTGAAATTAGAAGGCAAAATAATCTTCCCCCTTTTCAGAGATTTATTGCTTTAATAATCACTGGCAGCAATGAAAGAGAACTTGAAAAAGAAGCATATAAATTTAAAAGTTTTATAGAAAGCGCAGTGGAGGGTAGAGTGCTTGGGCCTGTGAATGCTCCAATTTTTAGGTTAAAAAAGATGTTTAGAGTTAGGCTTTTGATCAGGGGGCGTAAATCCTCAAAAGTCCAAAACTCACTAGCAAAAATCATTGAAAAATTTAAATTTTCAGCTGGAATAAAACTGTCAGTTGATGTTGACCCAATAAACTTCAATTAACTGATGAAAAATAACAATTTTTAACAATGTGTGACTTGAAGAGATTAGGAGCATATGTTAATTAAAACAAAAATTTTAATAAACCATCAATTATTTATAAGGAACAAAATTGAGCAATAACAAAGGTTTTTCTAATACATCAGCTAGCAGATATTCTCTGGCTCTTTATGAATTAGCCACAGAAGCTAATATGCTAAATGAGATTGAAGTTCATTCTGCATCAATTATTAATTTAATCACTTTAAGTGCAGATTTTAAGTCTTTAATCAAAGACCCAACGATCAATAAAGAAGATCAGCTTAATGCTTTAAATAAAATTTCAGAACTAAATAAATTAAATGAATTATTAAAAAAATTTTTAAGCTTTTTAATATCTAAAAGAAGATTTTTTTATGTGGACAAAATTTTAAAAAGTTTTGTTGATACGTGTTCAATTAAAAGAGGTGAATTAAAAGCAGAATTGACTTCTGCAAAAGATCTTACTGAAAATGAAGTTAACAGTATAAAAGAAGAATTAACTAAAAATTTTAGTTCAAAAATAAAATTAAACTACAAACATGATGCAAGTTTAATTGGGGGTTTGATTGTGCAAGTCGGGAGCACAATGGTGGATACTTCCATTAAAAATAAATTACAACAAATCGAAAATAGGATGATAGAGGCATAAATGGATATAAACCCATCAGAAGTAACAAAGATATTAAAAGAACAAATTAAAAAATTCGGTGACAAAGCAGAAGTCACTGAGGTTGGTCAAGTTTTATCAGTAGGAGATGGTATCGCTAGAGTATATGGACTAGATAACGTTCAAGCTGGTGAGATGGTAGAATTTTCTGATGGATCAAAAGGAATGGCTCTAAACTTAGAAAGTGAAAATGTTGGAGTTGTAATTTTTGGAGATGATAGAAAAATTAAAGAAGGTGATGTTGTTAAAAGAACAGGAAGTATTGTTGACACACCTGTTGGAAAAGAATTATTAGGAAGAGTAGTTGATGGATTAGGAAATCCAATTGATGGCAAAGGTGCTTTGGATAAGGCAACAAAAAAAAGCAGAGTTGAAGTAAAAGCTCCTGGAATTATTCCAAGACAATCTGTTAGTGAGCCAATGCAAACAGGCTTAAAGTCAATTGATAGTTTAGTACCTGTTGGAAGAGGACAACGTGAATTAATTATTGGTGACAGACAAACAGGAAAAACTGCGGTTGCTATAGATGCAATCATTAACCAGAAAAAAATAAATGAATCTGGAGATGAGAAGCAAAAACTTTATTGCATCTACGTAGCTATAGGTCAAAAAAGATCTACAGTTAGACAAATCCAAAAAACCTTAGAAGAAGCTGGTGCAATGGAGTACACAACAATCGTTGCCGCTACGGCTTCAGACGCAGCACCACTTCAATTCTTAGCGCCTTATACAGGCTGCACTATGGGTGAATTCTATAGAGATAATGGTATGCACGCATTAATCATTTATGATGATTTATCTAAACAAGCTGTAGCTTATAGACAGATGTCGCTTTTATTAAGAAGACCTCCAGGAAGGGAAGCTTATCCAGGAGATGTATTTTACTTACACAGCAGATTACTTGAAAGAGCTGCCAAGCTTAGTGATGAACATGGTGGAGGATCATTAACAGCTCTTCCAATAATAGAAACACAAGGTGGAGACGTTTCAGCGTTTATTCCAACTAATGTGATTTCAATTACTGATGGACAGATATTTCTTGAAACAGAATTATTTAACCAAGGAATTAGACCGGCGATTAACGTAGGTTTATCTGTTTCTAGAGTTGGTTCTGCAGCACAAACAAAAGCAATGAAAAAAGTTTCTGGTTCAATGAAACTTGAACTTGCTCAATACAGAGAAATGGCTGCTTTTGCTCAATTTGGATCTGATTTAGATGCATCAACACAAAAACTTTTAAATAGAGGTTCAAAATTAACTGAACTTTTAAAACAAAAACAATACTCCCCAATGACAGTTGCTGAACAAGTAATTTCTGTTTTTTGTGGAGTCAAAGGTTACCTGGATGATGTAGAGCTTAAAGATATTGCAGAGTTTGAGTCTAAGATTATTGAAAAATGTAAATCTGAAAAACCAGAAATTTTAGAATCAGTTTTAAGCACAGGTAAGCTTGAGGAAGATACTGAAAAATCATTGGTTGAGGTAATAATGGAGCTTAAGAAAAATTTTAATTCATAATATATGGCAACACTAGACGACTTAAAAAAAAGAATAGCCAGTGTAAAGTCTACACAAAAAATTACCAAAGCCATGAAAATGGTTGCGGCTGCTAAACTTAGAAGAGCACAAGAAAATGCTGAAAAGGGACGACCTTATTCTGAGAAGATGAATAATATTATTCTAAATTTATCTAGTGGCATTTCTGATAAAGAAAATGCACCAAAGTTATTATCAGGAACAGGTGAAGAGAAGGTACATTTATGTATAGTTTTAACATCTGATCGTGGTCTTTGTGGTGGATTTAACTCAAATATCATTAAAAAAGCTAAAGCATATTTTAAAAAGATATTTGAAGAAGAAAAAACTTTAAAAATTATAACTGTAGGATCCAAAGGTTATGATCAATTAAAGAGAGTTTATAAAGACAACATAGTTGAAAAAATATCATTTAAAGAATCAAAAACTATTGATTATTTAGATGCAGAAAAAGTAGGTAAGCTGATAATTGAAAATTTTGAAAAAAAAGAATTTGATGTATGTACAATTTTTTATAATAAATTTAAAAATGTAATTACTCAAATA
>Ga0307986_10002331_pt1 | contig 13632 bp, 13 predicted proteins | sample EllFjometageno82_FD_203170 | JGI IMG/M metagenome (GOLD analysis project Ga0307986, IMG submission 203170) | Marine microbial communities from Ellis Fjord, Antarctic Ocean - #82 | ecosystem: Environmental > Aquatic > Marine > Unclassified | place: Southern Ocean | collected 2014-10-09
GGTATTTTTCTCTAAAGAATTAGTTAGAATAACAGAGCTAGGGTGTGAATTTGAATAATTAGAATATGTTATTTTACGGAGAGAATTTTGATTACGATTGACCACCTTCATATATGTCTGCATGATCAAAAAGTTAATGTCTATATCGAATGCTGCATTAACTCGCTTATTAATTTACTGGGATGTTAGGCTACAAATGGATGTTGTGGGAAATAATAGGATCTAGGTATGGCGGAGGGAGAGTCATCCACATTTTTGCTTTATATTACTGATATTATGTCATAAAAATTATTGATTAGCTAAATATACCCCCATTTATACCCCCAAATGACACGCTCAATAGAATTATCATATTAAGGATTTCTGAACTATTTTACGTCGCTAATTATAGAATCTTTTATCAAATAAATATATGGGATTTGTTCTTTGTTTGAATATTTTAAATAAGAGAAGTTACTTCTGGGATGAATATCAGCGCTGATAGACACCTAAAGCCTCACTAATGATTATGTTAGGAAATGTTGGCTAGGTTGTGGAGGAAGGCTGATTGTGAAGGATTAAGTGGGGTTACTCGCAGGAGATGATGGGGTTACTTTTGAGATTGAGACATTCTTGAAAATATTGCTTGAGCCTGTTTTGTTATTAAATCTGAACAGGCCTTTACTTTTGCAGTTCTATGCAAATCTACATGTGTAACTACCCAAAGGTCACTTCTCCATTCATGTATTAAAGGCATTACTAATTCTAAGTCTTCATTCTCTAGGGCTAAAAAAGTAGGAAATAGTCCAATTCCCATACCATTAATTACTGCCTTTTCAAGAGCCGTATAATCAGAAGATTTGAAAATAACATTATCCAAGGGGATATTATCAGCAATCCACTTGTGCATTGACATGATAGGAATATCTGTCTTTAAAACATATTTATGTCTAGAAATATCATCCGATGATTGAATCTTTCCCATTTCTTTAACATAATTTTTATGTGCATACATTCCGAATTGTATAGGCAGTAAATGTTTTACAATATTATCAGGATCAATTGGTTTTAAACCTGCTCGAATAGCCAGATGAGCCTCTCCGTATTCAAGTTTTAAAGCCCTATCTTCAATTATGAGTTTGACCCTCAAGCTTGGATTTTCTTTTTGTAGCATAGCCATCCAACTCGTTACCAAAGTATTAAATCTGGGAAGAGTAGTGACTATCAGCTCACCAGTTACCTTACTCCCATGCTCCTGAATTAAACCAACAAGTCCTTGCAACTGTTCTTCGTTAACCGAGGCGATACGACTCAAATTCTCACCAGCAGCAGTTGGTGTATATCCTCTTGCATGCCGATGAAATAGTTTGTGTCCAAGTTCCTCCTCAAGGTTAGTAACTTGTCTGATAACTGTAGCGTGATGTACTCCCAAGAACTTTGCCGCAGCACTCACAGTACCTAACCTTGCAACATGATAGGCAGTTCGAACTTGATTCCAGTCATTTATCTGTGTATCCATGCACATATTATGTGCGAAAATTGATATTGCGTGCAAGTCATATCTTAGATAAAATAAAAATGTTTAAAATGTATTAAACAATTGATAATTTCAGAAATAGAAAAGGAGTAAATAATGAATATTGCATTATGGATTTTGCAGGGTCTCCTAGCGGTAGCCTTTCTAATGGGGGGTGGCTTCAAGCTCTTGACCCCGGCTGAGGAAATGTTAGCGATGGGCATGACCCCCCCTACACTGGCCCTTAGGATTGCCGGAATAACTGAACTATTAGGAGCGCTCGGGCTGATCCTCCCTTCGGCGCTTCGGATCAAACCACGACTGACATCCATAGCGGCATCTCTGCTTGCGATTCAAGTTGGTCTGGGCGCGGTCTATCATCTTGTAATGGGCGAAGTGGATGCCATCGTTCCGCCTCTAATCCTTTTAGTATTATGTGGGATAGTTGCTTACGGTCGTTTCTACAAACTTCCCATTCTTGAGAGGGTGCAATAATGTGAGCAAACAATCAAAAAAGGAATCGAAATCGTAAAGTGAATACTGCTTGATAAAAAAAGTATCACAGAAGATTGATTCCAATTCATAATTTTATTTTAACTAATCACAATCAAAATTAAGGAAATACTATGTTCTCTCTAAAAAAATATAGCTTGTTGATAAGTGCTATTTTGTTTTTAACTTTTAATACTGCTATTGCCCATGCTAGTACCTATATAACTGACCCTCCGCACACTTCAATTGGTTTCAATGTAAAATATTTGATGATCACTGATGTATTTGGTCAATTCAACACCTATGATGCAAAAGTTGAAATTGATGAAACTACCAAAGAATTGATAGGAGTAGAAGCAAATATAGAAGTAGCTTCTTTAACTACAGAAAATTCCAAACGTGATGGTCATTTAAAAAGTCCTGATTTCTTTGATGTCACTAAGTTTCCAAGCATTATCTTTAAAAGTAAAAATGTAAAGAAATTAGGGGGAAATAAATATGAAGTGAATGGTGATTTAACCATCAAAGGAATTACAAAAACTATTACTCTTAAGGGAGAATATACCGGTTTTATTGATGCTGGAAAGATGGGAGGAAAAAGAATTGGTTACACCGCAGAAGCCATCATCAATCGTCAAGATTTTGACTTAAATTGGAACAGGGAACTGGACCAAGGAGGGGTTCTTGTAGGGGATGAAGTTGTCATAGAGCTAAAAATACATGCAGTAGCATCGTGATTTAATCATCTAAGAAATTATAAACCATAAAACCAATAAATATAAAATGACTAAAATTGCAATTCTTGAATATTCTCTGTATGGACACATCACAACACTTGCACGCTCCATAAAAAAAGGGATGGAATCGACTGGTGCGGAAGTAAAACATTTAAGATGTAAAGAGACTCTTCCAGACGAAATGTTAGAAAAAATGTATGCTCCACCAAAGCCTCAAGATATTGAGGAATTAGCAGCTGCTAATGCCAATGAGCTAAATAATTATGACGGAGTTATGTTTGGCGTGTCTGCAAGATTTGGTGGAATTCCAGCACAGATGAAAACCATTATGGATGCCACGGGAGGACTATGGCAAAATGGCGGACTCGTGGGTAAATCAGCAGGTGTTTTTCAAAGTACGGGTACTATGCAGGGAGGGCAGGAATCAGTTGGAATAAACTGCATATCATTCTTTGCTCATCAGGGAATGATTTTTATTCCTTTGGGTTATACTGATCCTCAAGTCTTCTCATATGACGAAATTCATGGGGCATCTCCTTGGGGAAGTGGTACCTATGCAGGTCCCGATGGTTCTAGACAACCTACTGTGATGGAACTATCCATTGCAGAAAATCATGGGAAACATTTTGCCACCCTGACGGAAAAGCTTTCAAGGTGATGAACTAAAGCGATTGTGAAGGTTATCATTCTTCTTCTGATGGCAGCCTTTGCAACTTACGGAAGATTTGATTCCATCCCAGTTTAAGTCATTACTAAAGCTAATAATTATATATAAGGAGACAATTATGTCAGAAAGAGTTCAAATTAAAGTTATGAAAAATGGTCCACTAGTGATCGAAGGAAAGGCGATAATCACAGATGAAAACGGAGATGTCAATGAAACAGAAGGTAAGATGGTTGTACTCTGTCGATGTGGTCAGTCTGCTAACAAACCGTTTTGTGATGGTACTCATAAGAAGGCAGTTCATTAAGTAAACGAAACTTTAACTTCTTTTTAGCATTGACGGCATGAAGCCATCTGAGGAAGCATCTAGGCAGAACTACTTTATGTATCAATGGGAGGGGCCTGTGCACTCCCCCGTATCCTATATACTGAGCCTCACCCCCCCCCCTCACTCTGCTAGTTCAGGCATCTCCTGCATCTCAATCAATCCAGCATAAAGAACCTCATCTGTAACCTGACTGACGCTCATGCCAGTTCGCTCTGACATTGAAACCAAGGTCTTTTTAAGGTCTGGGTGGATGGTTGCACTGAGCACTGGGCGTTTCTGATAGTCGCTTCGCCTTGGCACGCAGGTCGTTTCTTTGGTAAGGCTTGGGTTTCTAATTGTCATCTTTTTCTCCTTTTGATCGGTTTTAGGACTATTTAAGTGTAGAAGATCCTTGTATAATTTGCTAGTATATTTTGACGTTAATTGTTATTAACGTTGTTTTGTAACACGTAATAAGAGGTGCTTCAGATGACCAATAACTGTCTAGAAATCGGCAAGATACTAGTACCAGATCAAGACGCAGCAAATCTTTTGAAGCGAACGCTGATTCAAAACGCAGACTCAGCCTCTACGAGGAGGAATCGGCAGCACTTCTGGAAGAAGTTCAAGGAATGGTGTGAAGCACATGATGCCATCCCACTACCAGCAGAGCCAGACACGGTTGTTTTCTACCTCCTCAACCAGGCTGGACAGGAACAAAAGAAGTCAACACTCAACAACATGCGCTGGGCAATCGACACCACTCACCAGCAGCACGGTCTCGCGGCCCCAACTGACGATCCTGAAGTAAAACAACAGATAAAAGGCCTGTTCAGAACCATGGCGGAGCAGCGCCCGGAGCAGGTCACCCAGAGTAAGAAGAAACCGATTACCATCAACCAAATCAGGATTATGGATTTCCCAAAGGGTGTTCTTGGGTTACGAGACAAGGCCCTGCTGCTGCTTGGCTTTGCTACAGGGATGCGGAGGTCTGAACTTGCAGCAGTCAGGAAGGATCACATCGAGGAGACGGAGTACGGACTGCGGATTAGGATCCCACGGTCGAAGTCAGATCAGCTTGGAGATGGCGACTCAGTAGATGTTATCAGGGCTGCAATGGGACGGAATCAGAAACACTGCCCTGTGAAAACCGTACAGGAGCTGATGGTTGAAAATCCATATGAACACCTCTTCATGCGGATCAGAAGAGTCAATACACCTGAAGGATACCGTAAAAGCAAAATGCTTTCGGAACCAAATCGATTCATCGACCGCCCGCTTGACGGTAATGGGGTCTACAGGATCGTCAAGAAGTACGGTGGGCAAATTGGGTTGGCACCGGAGGATCTGGGTGGTCATTCACTCAGAGCAGGCTGTGCCACCTACCTGCTGGAGAAGGAGGTTCCGCCCGCTGCGGTCCAGAAGCAGATGCGGCACAAGAGCTTCAACACTACTCAGCAATACAATCGTGGAGAGACGGCGAGGGCGTTGGTGGGATCTTATTGACTAGTTTATGATTGAGTCTGTGAGAGTAAGATAGGATGTAAAATGCTGCAGCCAACTTAACCCGCATTGAAATCTATCGTGGGAGTTCCTGATTCCCAGTTAGATTGTCAAACCAAATCAGCCGGAGCCCCATTAACACCGGGAATACGCTCCCATTGTAAATTTTTTATCCCCCTAATATTCCCCTAAATATCAACATAAATCATCATTCTTCAGGTGGATCGAGTTTGGTTACACTTGTTAGTTAAAGATACAGCCGGTGGCCCGTAACCTGTTGTAAAGACTGGTCTGACGAGGTGTGATGTAGTATAGGGTGTTTTATCATAACACTTGGCGAGGCTTTCTTAAAAAGTCTCAGTATTATTACAACAAGTAGTGCCGCGTTTTATTTTAGGCCTTCCACGAGAGCAAGCCAGCTGCCCTTATCCACTATCACAACCTAGCCTTAGAGAAGCTGTTTGTGATGCTGAATACACTTTCAGGGTCTCCGAGCCCCATCAGTCCGTTTATTCCATATTTATTAAGGTCAACTTGATTATTATACAGTCAACTACACCTTAATTATTTTGAGTTTAGTTAATTATACTATTAAATCAATATAATATAAGCTATAATAAATATCAAAATAATAATTGACATTTATACTAATACAAGTTAATCTTGTTTTAGAGTTAACCAAATATTTTAAGGAGGAAGCATGAAAGAGACACAGTTGAATGAAAAAATAAGAATAGCAATCAAGCAAGCGGGTTATAAGCAAAAGGATGTGTCCTCAATGCTTGGCGTAACTCAAGCTGCTGTTTCAGAATGGGTGACTGGGAGGTCTGCACCGCGCCACGGAATGCTAGTTCGTTTAGCCGAGGAGTTGAAGCTCCCGCCAGAATGGTTTTTGAGTGACCAAAGACCTGAGGCTGCATGGCGCAAGCGTTTAATTGCCTATCATGAGGAGAGCAAGCATACAAAATTTAAAAAGGTAATACAGGTCTACGACCAGAACCAGTTTGTTGAGAAACCGATGGTTCCAGTTATTTTGGTACAGACACCAGAGTATGATATTGCTAGCGAATCGGGCCAATTACAGCATCTTAACTTCCAAAATGCTATCCGCGAGATAATGGAATCTAAGAACATCACTTCTAGGGAAGCTATGTTTACTGCAGTGGGCATGAATATAATGGTCTACCCCCTGAACAAGGAAGGATGGGAGAGACTGAGGAAAGATTCGAAAGAATAAAACATACTGGAGGATATCCAGCAATAATTGTGAAGTAGTATCAGCAGGGGCCCGCTTGGGAGTAGGATCCGGTCTGCGGGCCCCTTTAGATTACACAAAATCCATCCTTATGTTAGGAACGGATTTCATGCTAGGTGGTTTAAACCACCTTTTGCTGATCGTAGGATAATGCCTCTGATCAGCTTATTTACTCTCTTCGGCGTTTTGCTTTGAGAGAAATTTTATATTAACACTTCGAACCGGAAATTAAAAGCCGGTGCGAAATAAATATAAGGAGTTAAAAATGATTAATAAAGAAAAGATCACCAGTGTCGAGCTGATGGACAATATGCCCACAGGCACACACAAGGTGATCATCGATACTTACGAAGAGGAGAAATACGATGAGTATACCTACCTTAACTTTCAGCTGGTTGGGCTAGAGGGTGAGGTTTTGGACAGACAAATCAAGTACGGTGTTCCCTTCCCTAAAAGTGGAGGAACAACTGGAAGGTCAAAACTCGGCAAGCTAATCAAAGCAGCATTTCCTGCAGCAAAAGGTAAGATCGACTTTGAGAATGATCTACTCCAGAAGGAAGTGATGATTCGTGTTGTCGAGGATGATCCTTACTTTGAAGTAGACGCGGTATGGGCGATTGGTCAAGAACAGCCGGTTCCGTCGACTGGGGATAATGATGAGTCAGAAAATGAGGTTTCAACCGAGGTTGAAGTAGGAAAAGTCCATAATTCTTCTCGGATGAATCCAACTGTACCAACCGTATAAGGGCGCAATGGATACTTCCTCAATATTTTTTGATGATGATCTTGACTATCTGGAGCAGCACCAGATTGAAACGCTGCTCCAGATTTTGAAGGACAAGTACGGGAAGGGAACCCGAATCAAGGCTACCGTTGGCGGTAGTTTTGAATATAGCTGCTCCTGCCCTGTTCACAAAGACGGGCGAAACCCCAATGGCCGGGTTGCCTTCGCTGATGACGGGGATCTTCGCCTCTACTGTAATGGTGCTTGCAGCACTGAGGAAACAAGCACATGGTATTTCGCACAACTTCTTGAGCGGCTAGGGGCAGATTCAGCAAAACTAGCAAGAAATGTGAGAGATTGCTTGGCTGAACTGAAGAAAGAGATCCCTACAAGGCGTCCGCACAAGATACTAAAGGTACCAGAACCTGAAGATCAAATGCTCATCCATGAATTAGTAGCTCCGGATTTGTTACTGGCTGAGATCCTTAAAATATCTCAGAAATGCAAGAGCCTGGTCCATAGGGATGATCTTAAGAAACTGGGGTATGGTGAGAAAACGATTTCTAGAGCCGGGTTTCTCATAGGCAGTCCTGCTCAGTATCAGGAGCTCCCCGGAGAGTTCCAAGGAAAGAGACTGAATGAGTTCCGAAAAGAAAACCGGATTCTTACAAAACGTGTGGCGTGTTTTATCTTCCCTCACTTTAACAGGGAAAACAAACTATGGTCATTGACAATCGCACCTATATTCAAAGGTCAGACAGAACTGGAAAACAATTCAAGATATGCTTCAGCGGAGACTCCAAAATCCTACAATCTCAAAGGTGCAAAGGCGGTGATGGACGGTCTTGAGGACCTCTCGTCCGATGAGAGGTTGCTCTATATCACTGAAGGCATCAAGGATGCTGACAGCATCAGGGCGCTGGGTGGGAAAGCCATTGCAACACTGGGAGGTGTCAGCAGGGAGCAGGCTGGAATCATCAACTCTCTTGGGCTCATTGAAATCCGCCTGTGTTACGACGCTGATTCGGCAGGCAGAGGGAAGACAAAGAGTGCCATCGGGTATTTCAGTAGGTCCAAAGTCAGCGTCCTGGACCTCCCTGAAGGGAAGGACCCCAATGACCTCAGTCCAGCTGAACTGAAACAATGCGTTTATCTTGAGCCGGAGGAATGGGCGGCAAAATACGGTTTTCAACTAAAAGGCAATGAAAACTCAGAGGATGCCCCGAAGCAGCATATTATTGAAACTGCGGTCCCAACATTTTCGCATACAACCACTCTTACTGATGACTGCTACCCAAAGACCGGCTTCATACCTCTTTACCTCGAATATGCAAGGCCGCTGACCGAGGGGAGAGATCAGTTTCACCTTGCTACCGCGCTGGCAGTCCTTTCCATAGCTTATGAAAGGCGGATTTACATACAGGAGAGCAGCCCGATCTTTGCCAATCTCTATCTGGCTATAGTTGGTTACTCCAGCGCATCGAAAAAATCCACTTCGATTGGGATTGGTTTGAAACTGCTGAAAACTATTTTTCCAGAAAGAACTTCTCTATCAAATGTTTTCACACCAGAAGGACTGCAATCTGCTTTTGAGGAGTACCCCCGGCAACTGATTGAAATAGACGAACTGGGTGGTTTTCTGGGGCAGGTATCAAAAAAGTCTTACATGTCAGGAACCACAGATATTCTCAACTCCCTCTACGACTGCCCCCCAGACTTCAGAAAGAGGCTTGCTGAAAAAACACTCGAGTTTGATGATCCATACCCGGTTGTCATATGTGGATCACCCTTCCGGTGGCTGGCAAATGAGGCAAATTCAACTCTGAAAGAAGGTGGTTTTATGGCCAGATTCCAATGGTTTATTACCTTGGATCGTCTCAAGAAAGAAGATCTCAAACCGATTACACCTGCTCCCAATGTAAATCTAAAAAACAAGCTAATCCAGATGCTTGAAGATATCCGATCTTTGGAACAGGAGGACCAAGTTATATTCACTTATGACGAGCAGGCGACGAAACTTTACTGCCGCTTTTACGAAGAGCAGAAGCTCTCAATCCAGAACGAGCAGTCAGAGCAGATTGGACCGTACGTAGAAAGGTTACTCACTTCAGTCAAAAAATTTGCCCTTATTTATCAGGCGACTAAAGGAGGAGGTAAGGTGATTACGGAGCAGACGATGAGCGAGGCTATCGCTCTATGTAGGTGGCTCCGAGGAAACATAGAGCACCTGTTCCAAGACCACTTTCATGAAAGCAAAATAGACGAGCTGTGTTACAGGACACTGAAGGCACTCAAAGGATTGTCGGGCAAAGAAAAACGTTGGTGTACATTAAGAGAGATAAGTCAGAATGTCAGAGGGTTGGATTCTAGAAATAAGACGGACATTATTGAAACCCTAATGGACAAGGGGCTAGTTCAAACCAAAGCCGGTTCAAAGAATAAAGGTTCCAAGGAGGATTACCGGAACTGGGTCTTCAAACCAGCTGATTAAGGTTCGTATAAAAGTGTAGACGTGTAGACAAAGTTGTCTACGGCTTCTATCGTTCAAATAGCTGGGATGAGGGTGGTTTTTTGACCGTAGACAAGTTTGCTCACATACCCATGAATAACCGTATTGTTGAGATGGTACCTCACCCCGTGCAAGAGGGTGTCTACACATGTATTATTAGATGATTACATGTATTGTATATATTAATAATTAATAATTTCAATAAGTTATGCTATAATAAAGTGAGGGTGGCCGTAGACAAATGTGTCTACACTTTGTCTACGCTGTCTACACTTCCCGAAAATTACAGCCAACTATCAAGGAGAGGAGCCCTAATGTCATTTGAAAAAAAATTTGATCAATTTTTTTGTTATTACTTGGACGGAGAAGACAACACCGTTTACCTTAGCAAACTAGAGGAATTAGCCTCACGGGTAGAAGTGGTTACAGTGGACTTAGAGACTACAGGACTCAATCCACTTGAAGATCAAATCTCGCTGATCGGAATTGGTGTTAATGATAAGGAGAGTGGCTGGAACTGCTTTCTTTTCGACCAGTTGGCCCATGATTTCACAAAGACACTCAGGCCTTTACTTGAGTCTAAGGAAACTTACAAACTTGGCCACAATTTCAAGTTTGACTGGTCCTTCCTATGGTACCACATGGGAGTCGACTGCCAGCCCATTCTGGATACCATGCTCGCCGCCATCGTCTGTGGGTATGGCACGATGCAGGAAAAGGGTCGTTGGAGTCTGGCCACACTTTCTCTTGAGAAACTTGGGCTACATATGGATAAAGACGAGGAACTGAGGACGTCCTTTAAAGGGGCTCCGTATACTGAACGTCAACTTCACTATGCTGCAAGTGATCTTGTACAAACTGGAGAGCTTTGGAATAGCTACGCCGCCCCACTCAAAGATCATTTCGAAATCGTAAAACTTGAGTGTGACATCATCCCTTCTGTGGCTTCTACGGAGTTGGCCGGTATGAAAGTAGATATTAAAAAGCTCAATGTTTTGGTGGAACAGGCCAACATCTCTAAAAATGTTTTGGAGGAAAGGCTCCCTATAGTTAATTTGGGCCGAGGTACTGCTCCCATAAGGCCGAAGACAGAGGAAAAGAGGCTGAACCCAAACTCACATAAGCAGATCAAGGAGTATTTCAGAGAGTCCTTCGGAATTGAGTTGAAGAACACCTCCGAGAAAACACTCAAGAGGATAGAAGCAGAAGACGACAGTGAGCTCTCGAATTTGATTCTCCAGTGCAGGGCTAACAAAAAGCTCATCGGTACCTACTTGAAGAAACTTAGCCCAGAATCGCTGCATGAAGACGGAAGACTCAGGAGCAGGTTCTTATCGATGGGAGCGAGAACTGGTAGATTTTCCGTCCAAGGCATCCTGCAGACAATTCCTCGCAAGCAGGAAATTAGGGAGTTGTTCGTGCCCGAGGAAGGGAACTGCTTTGTGATTGCCGACTACTCCCAGATTGAACTGCGTGTCTCAGCAGAACTCTCTGGGGAAAAGGTGATGCAGAAAGCCTTTGAAAAAGATGAGGATCTTCACAGACTGACTGCGTCCAAAGCCTTCCGTGTTCAGCTTAGCGAAGTCTCCAAAGAGCAGCGTACAGCTGCAAAAGCAATTAATTTCGGGCTAATCTATGGGATGTCACCCAAAGGACTTGTCTCTTACTTGAAGTCCTTTGGAATCGAGATCAGTTTGGCTGAGACCAAACAGTTCCACTCTGCTTTCTTCAAACTCTATGGAAATTACAGGCCTTACCACACCGTGCTCTGGAAGAGAGCGGACAAAGATTTCAGGGAAAACGGTGAGGTACTGCTGAAGACGCTATCCGGCAGAGTGCGCAGGCTCACAGAAGATGATATGAGGTACAAATCAGTACAGTATCCCTCAAAGAAGTCGCCCAGAAAAACTGTCGTCTACAATACTCCGGTCCAGTCGCTAGCTTCCGATGGGCTGAAACAGTCCTTAGTGCTGCTCTGGCCACATCTCAAAGCACTGGGTGCACGCCCGGTAAACCTCGTTCACGACGAAATAATCATTGAATGCAGGAAGGATGTGGCAGAGGAAATGTTGGCAATCCTTGAGGACTGCATGGTTCGGGGAATGGAGCGCTACTTAAAAAAAGTCCCTGTACTGGTGGAGTCAATAATTGCAGACAGCTGGGCGGGAAAGTAATGCTTGCAACGAACAAAACACAACTTCTAGCCCATCATGATCCCTCTAAACAATTTATAGTTGAGCTGATTAAAGTGGTATACGAAGTCATAGAGGAGAAACATAACTCTACACCTCAAATTTACACGCTTCCTGAGGTTGCCAAGATCCTCAAATGTAAAATTAAAACTGTTGAGGGTCATCTATATACGGCTCGTAATCTTCCCTACTTGAAAGTTGGTAGGGAAGTGCGTATAAGAGAGGAAGACTTGAATGAGTTTTTGGAAAATAGCCTGACACCCTGCGTTAAAGTCAGGAGCTAAAAATGACACAATCGAGTTTGTTAATTGGATATGAGCCAAGATGTTCGGTCTATCCAAGAAAAAGTGGTAAAAGGAAAGTTTACTACTTGAGTTACTATTTACCTAACGGTGAAAGAATCCAGCGTTTTTGCCATGAGAAGAAATCTTTGGCGACCAAGCTCAGGCACCTTAAGGAAGAAGAACTTCTGCAAGGAATATTCGACGAGATGGATCTTGAAAAACTTGGAGATTACCGTTCAGGACACTTTAACCAAAAGCGTCTGGGTACAGTTGAAGCAGTTGGAATTTATCTCAAAACCACTGCTGAAAACCGAACACCCAGAGCTCAATACAACGACGAAAGGACACTGAACATGCTCTTCAGGCAATTTGAGCAGTCTGGACACGAATTCATAGACCAGATTTCACCTTTCGACGTGCAGTTGCTCATAAATAAACACTCCCAAAGGGGTATCTCAGAGGCCACTCTGAAATACTATCATAGGGGAATGAGCAAGGTTTTCAAGTGGTTGTCAGAAGACATGGAAATCGTCGACATGAAGAACCCCTTGAAGAAGGTCAAAATCCCCAAAAAATCTGGCCTAGTCCGAGACCGGATTCCCACCAAAGCAGAAATGGCAGCCCTTCATGCGGCAGCTGTTGAAGGGGTGATAAAGAACAGAAGCCCCATCGTCGAGATCTTCAAATTCATTTCCTTGACTGGTGCAAGATTAGGAGAGGTCCTGCATATGGAGTGGGAAGACTTTGATGAAAAGACTGGAATCTGGAACATCAGATCAAAGCCTCTGTGCCCTACAATCTACGGGCTGGGATGGAAGCCGAAATGGGATAAATGGAGACAGGTTCCTCTGTTCGATGATGCTATCGAACTGCTTGAACGCCTGCCGAGGCAACAAGAAGTTTATGGGACGGTGCCAGCCCGTGACGAAAATAATGAGATCATCAGGCACGAACTCTACCCTGCTAACTTCGTCTTTCCTAAAAAAGTGGTTGATGGGAAGAGTGGTAGGGTCGGTTATTGTAGGGTCGACGGCGTCCGCAATGGATGGGAGTCACTGAAGAAACTGGCCCAAGTCGAAAACCTTCAGTTAAAGGATCTCAGGACTTACTTCAACCACGTACTCAAAACAAACTACAACTTCACGAGCAAGGAGGCTGGGGCGTACATAGGAAATAACGAGGTGGTGAACGAACTGCATTACTCACCTTACCACGAGCCCACAATCAGAGATAAAATGCTTAAACTTCCCCTCAAAGAGGCCATGGGAGGATTATGAAGTTGTGTTATGCAGCTACCAATCTGTTACCGTTTTGGTAAATTGGATGAAAGGAGATAATTCAATTCCTCTATAATATTGATTTTTATGAGGAAAATGGTCGGGGTGGAGAGATTCGAACTCCCGACATCCTGCTCCCAAAGCAGGCGCGCTACCGGACTGCGCTACACCCCGAAAGATATTAAACAGGACA
>Ga0307986_10002332_pt1 | contig 13631 bp, 8 predicted proteins | sample EllFjometageno82_FD_203170 | JGI IMG/M metagenome (GOLD analysis project Ga0307986, IMG submission 203170) | Marine microbial communities from Ellis Fjord, Antarctic Ocean - #82 | ecosystem: Environmental > Aquatic > Marine > Unclassified | place: Southern Ocean | collected 2014-10-09
GAATTAGCTGATGCCGTCACCGACTTAGCAATTCCTCAACTGGAACAAGGTTTGATTAATTTGGGATTAGACCCCGCAACTGCTGCAGCGACGGTCGCTGGTTTGGCTCCTGAATTGAATGCCGCTTATCAACTTGGAGGAGAAGGATTTATTGACGCTCTCTAAAGTGCTGGACTCCCATTTCACGGAGTTGTTGCTGCAGAACAAAGTCCAGACCGAGAAGCAGCAAATTTACTTTTTGGATATTTATCAAGAGATCCTAATCGTGTAAGTGAAGATTGGGGAGCTGAAGTTCATACTAGGTTTTTACTCACAGATGATTTGGTTTTTAATGCAAATTACACTTGGTTTCAACTTTCTGATGGCGAACCAGGGGATTTAAATTTTCCTCAAAACAAAGTTAGGGTTGGACTACAGTACCGTCCAGCAGGTAAGTTTAATGCCGCATTAAATTATCAGTGGGATCAAGGTTATAAATCAAATAATACTAGATATGTTGGGAGAATTGATGCTAAATCTTTAGTTGACATGACACTTGGGTATCAACTTAGTAATGTGGTTAAGTTTGAACTTTCTGCTACAAATCTGTTTAACAACGAATTTAGAGCACTTCCCGGGTTTCCAAGAATTGGTAGAATTATTTCAGGAAGATTATTATTTAATTTTAATTAAAAACGCTTTTGACCTGAGAATTCCATGGCTTCTCCCTTTCCAAATCCGTAGCTGAATCCTAGAACAACAAATCTACCTCGAGCATAATAATTGTAGGTTGAAAAATCATTTTGAATGTTTGTTCTTTCTCGTATGTTTGAGGCAAAAAGGTCTCTTATGCTTAGGTTAAGAACTCCTCTTCCTTTAATGATTTTTTGTCTTACCCCTAGGTCTAAAAATAAATTATCAGCGCTATTACTCTGAAGACTCTTGGTTTTTGAAAAGTATTGAACAGTTGTTTCAAGATCTAAATTCTTTGATGCTTTATATTTAGTCATCAACTTAGCACTAAATTGATCTGCATTAAAATCAAAGGAGGTGGATTCAAAGCTACCTTTGCGTTTAAAGTATCCGTAATTAAAATCTCCATTGAGGGTGATTTTTTTATTCAAACTAACTTTTCCATTCCATTCGATACCCGTTGAGCGTTTGGTTCCCAAATTATTGGGACTGGTTGTGTTCACTCCATTTTGAAAATCAGAAATATATTCAACCACATCATTGGTAAACAGTTGATAAACACTCATGTTCATTGAGAATCCTCCGGTAGTAAATATACTCGTGATTTCGTAAGAGTCAGAATATTCAGGTCGTAAATCTGGATTTCCTTTTCGGATACTATAGGTATTTCGAATATTAAAAAAAGGGTTCAGACTCCAAAGTCCAGGTCTGTTAATTCTTCTAGAGTAACCGGCTTGAATAGAAACACCTTCTGCAATTTTTAACGAGCTGTGAAAAGAGGGAAAAAGGTCGTTAAAATTTTGATCATTTTTAGTTCCGTCATTTAATAAATGAATATTTAATTTAGTTCCTTCTGATCTCAAGCCAAACATCACTCCCCATTTGTCTGATTCGTAAGCCAATGTACCATAAACGCCAAGAACCTTCTGATCGTATTCAAATACATTGGTTAAGCCATCATCTTGTACCCAAACTCCGCCAATAAAATCACGAACGCTATAATCATTACTGATGTCATTGATTAGATAGTTTATGCCGGTCTCAGCCGTCCATTCTTCATTAAAAGGTTTGGTGTAGTCCAGTTTAAAAGTATATTTCGATTCTTCAAACTTGGTGTCTGTTTCTTGATTTTGAAAAGGATTTACACCTGATATTGCAGTATTGTAAAATTCAGAAGATTGATCTTTACTAAAAAGGTTTCCTGTAGCGCTTAACAATAAATCATGGTCTTCATTGTCCTCAAAATCTTTCTTATAAATGAACTCATATTGAAATTTAGGATTGGTGGCTTCGGTCACTTCTTCTCTGTTCCAGTAGGATGTTAATGCGTCTTTAGCATCATATATTCTAACATCGATATCAGAGGGTTGATCTTCGATCTCATAAGCGTAGTGGCCTGTTAGGGTGATTACATTGTTCTCATTTATGTGATAATCTGTTCCCAAAATTACATTAATGAATTCCTCATTTCTATTCTCATTTCCTTCAGTGAAAGTTGAAATATTATTGATCAAATCTCTGTTAATGACTTTTTGTCTGTTGGGTTGCGCGCGATATCCATATCCCAATTGGCTAAAAAGATTAAACTTTTCAGTTCGTCGGTTCAGGCTAAGTCCCAGGCTGTGATTGTCGGGGACTCCCGTATTCAAAGTAATCGATCCATTGATGCCTTCACGATCATCTTTTTTAATGATAATATTAATTATACCTGCAGTTCCAGAAGCGTCATACTTGGCAGAAGGGTTGGTGATAACCTCAATTTTATCGATCATTTCAGCAGTGATCGTTCCCAATGCATTGCCTTGGTCACTTGCCAAAACAGAAGGTTTCCCGTTGATTAAAATTTGAACGCCACTGTTGCCTCTCAAACTGATGTCTCCTTCAATATTTACATTTACAGAAGGAACGTTATTTAACACTTCCAGTGCACTGGCACCCGTACTGCTTAGATCTTTTCCTACATTAAAAACTCTTTTATCGAGTTTGAATTCGGTTTGAGACCTTTCTGCTCTCACCTCAACTTCTTCTAAGCTTTGGCTGTCTTCTCCAAGTGCGATGACCCCTAAATCAATGACACCATTGTTAATTTTAAAATCATCATATCGAACTGTTTTAAAACCGATAAAACTAATTTCTACGTAAAAATTATTGTTGTCGGTTGTCAATCGGAATGAACCATCTTCCAATGAGGTTGAACCACTCAGGGGTTGTTGTGACAATTTATCTCCAATTAGAATGGTTGCAAATGCTATGGGTTGTGAGGAGAACTTTTCAACCACGCTACCTTTTATCACTAAGTTTTTGTTTTGAGAAACCAGTGTTGTACAACTCAAAAGAAAGATTATTAAAACAAGATTTTTCATTAAGCTCTTTTAAAAAAGGATTAGACAAAACTAACACATAAAGGTTTAGTTTTTATCTCTAAGAAAAGTATTTAAAGAATATTCAATACTTCTAAACTAAGGCTGATCAAAAACGGTTACTTACTGCTAAAGCTTACTGCTGGGTTCTCTGTATTTTTTTTGGATCCAACCAATTGTATCGTAACCCATAATCTTTTAAAGAGCGTACTTAATTATTAGAAAATAAAAACATTAATCCGCTCTTGGGTCTTTAATATTAATAACTAAATTTAATAAGTTGTAAACTTAAGAGATTAAAAAATAGGCAAAACATCTATAAATCCAGTGGTTTTGAATCTTAATATGCTTTATCCTTAACTGAAAGTTTAGTGCTTCGAAGACTTTTATTTACCATAAATCAAATGTTATGCAATGATAGAAGACTATACTTAATCAAATTTTAAACAGATAAAATGAAAAATATCTTTTTATTATTATTCAATTCATCATTTCATGTGATAATTAAATTATAAAACCCAATATTGTTTATGTTTTTGCTGATCAATGGCGTGCACATGCTATAGAGTATGCAGATAATGAAGATGTCAAGATTCCAAATCTAGATTAGCTAGTTTCGGAAGGAGAGAATTTCAAAAACGAAATTTCAACAATGCCATTTTGCACACCCTATATATTGTAATGTTTTTAGAGTATATTTAAAGAAATAAAATTGTCATTTAACATATAAAAATAAATACTTAGCAATGAATAAATCAATTTTCATTCCAATCATTTTACTAATAGGTCTTTTTTTATTTTCTTTCTCATATGAAAGCAAAGAAATCGAAAATGATGCACTTAACGTATTGGTTTTCAGTAAAACGGCAGGGTACAGGCATGATAACATCAAAATAGGTGTTGCGGGATTTAGAACATTAGCTGCCAAGAAAAGCTGGAAAATGACTGCTACCGAGGATGCTACTTATTTTAATAATAAATTCTTATCAAAAATTGATGTTGTTGTTTTCTTTAATACGACTGGAGACGTTTTAAACAGCTCAGAAGAAATTGCGCTTGAGGCGTTCATAAAAAATGGCGGTGGATTTTTAGGAATCCATGCTGCCGCTGATACGGAATATGATTGGCCATTCTATCAAGAACTGATTGCAGCTCATTTTGCAAGCCATCCACCAACGCAACGTGCCCGTCTGATTGTTCATCAGGAAACGAATCACCCTGCGATTGGTCACTTGGGAAATGAATGGTCATTGAGGGATGAATGGTATTCTTTTAAGGAACCCCTTAAATCTCATGCAACTTTGTTGATGGAAGTAGATGACAGTTCACTTTCAGGTAAAATACCATTAACTCAAATACATCCGATTGCGTGGGCACATGAAAAGTTTGGCGGAAGAGCAATGTATACTGGAATTGGACATACTGCTGAACAGTTTTCAGATCCAGTTTATTTGGAACATATCACCCGAAGTATTGAATGGGTCGGTGAAAATGTTGTAAAAAAATAAACCTGTTTAATAATCAGTGTATTCTTGAGAATTATCAAGAGCCAATTATTAAACAGGTGATATTTTAAATCTTTAGGTTAAGATTTAAGAATCCTTTTAAGCTGATTAAGCTACTCTAACGTTAATTGCGCTAGGTCCTTTGTCAGTTGATTCTAAATCGTAACTAACTTTGTCACCTTCATTGATGTCATCAACTAGATTATTTGCGTGTACAAATACATCCTTTTCTCCAGAATCTGGAGTAATGAATCCAAAGCCTTTATTGTTGTTAAAAAATTTTACTGTTCCGTTATTCATCTTATATATTTTTATTAATAGAGGTGCAAAGATAGTGCTTTATAAGCCGTTACGATGAAAAAACATTAAATAAATGAAGTTTTTTGAAATATTATGTAAAAATCATCCATATTTTAGATTGAAATCTTCGCCCATTAAAGCTTTTGATTAACCTTAAGTTGGGTTAGGAAAGTGTAATGGCAATGCTTGGCACATGGCTTCATTAATTTTAAAAAAATATAAATTTAGCGTATTAAAATAGGAGGGGAGTACAAAAATATAATACAATTTCTTTCAGTATTCTGGAGTTAAACGTTTGTAAGGCGTTTTATGGTTGTGTATCCATAATATCCAACAAAAGCCAAACAGATGGCTGGAAGTATAAATGAAAGGTTTATTTCAGGAATATACCCCAACAGACTAAGATCATTAAAACCATCACCACCCAAATCTAGAATTGCTGCTTGTACGATGGGCATTAAAGCCCCTCCCACAATGGCCATAACCAACCCGGCTGAACCAATTTTAACTTCATCACCCATGCCTTTTAATGCAATACCATAAATTGTGGGGAACATGATGGACATAAATACAGAAATACCGACCAAAGAAAGAAGACCCATCATACCGGGAAGTATTATAGCTCCGATACTTGCCAAAGCACCTCCAGCTCCAAAGTACATTAAAACTTTCGGCGGATCAATGTTCTTCATTAAAGCAGTGCCAATCCACCTACCTGTTAAAAACAATACCATGGCTGCCACGTTATAGTTGGTTGCCGTAATATTCAAACCAGTAACCTCGTTTAAATTGTCAACGTAATGGAAAATATAAGTCCAACACATGATCTGAGAACCTACACAAGCTGCTTGTGCGAGAACCCCCATTTTATAACTTTTATTTGTAAATAATTTTGACAATGAATCAGAGACACTCATTTTATCTTGTGCATGTGTTTTCGGAATTTTAGTAAACACAATTATCGACATAATTATTAAAACCAATACGCCTAAACTTAAATAAGGAATACTAATTATACTTAAATCATTTTCTCGTATTGCTGCTAATTCATTTAATGATAAAGCATTATAAGCTGAGGAAGAATAATCATCTGAACGGAGCGCAGATAAAACAAAAACTTGCGCAATAATCATTCCCGTTAACGACCCCACAGGATTAAAAGCTTGTGCCAAATTTAAACGTTGAGTCGCTGTTCGCTTATCTCCTAGGGCTAAAATCAAAGGGTTTGCGGTTGTTTCTAAAAAAGCCAATCCACAAGTAATGACCCATAATGAAATTAAAAAATAATTAAACTCTTCATAGAATGCTGCTGGGTAAAACAGAAAAGCACCAATTGCATAGAGCGTTAAACCTAAAATAATTCCAGATTTATAACTAAAACGCCTAATGAATAGTGCAGCAGGAAATGCCATGAAAAAATATCCAAAATAAAAGGCAAATTGTACTAAAGAGGATTGAATGTTTGATAATTCAGGCATTACTTTTTTAAATGCAGACACCATAGGATTTGTCAAATCATTGGCAATTCCCCATAAAGCAAACAAGGACGTGATAACAATAAAAGGAAATAATAGCTCTTTTGCTACAATCGGAATACGTTCTTTTTTGCTCAAATCATAGACTTTAATTATTAGATTTTTTTTTCTTAAAGAATAGAAGCTAATCTTCCTGTACTATCAGAAAAACTTTCTGCTTCGATATCCAATTTATTCAGCATACTTAAAAATAGATTCGACAAGCGCTCTTCTTTTTCACTGAATTTTGTATAAGCCCCATGTTTTACTCCTAAATTGGAACCTCCAGCAAGAATTAATGGACAATTTCTAGCATTGTGAGTTGAGCTACAGGCACTTCCATAAAGAACAAGCGTGTTATCCAATAATGAGCTGTCATCCACATCTTTAGTGTTTTTCATTTTATCCATAAAATATGCAAATTGTTTTGCATACCATTGGTCCAAACGTCCCCAATCTCCCCAGTGACCGGTAGCTTTGTCATGCGAAATACTGTGATGTCCTTGAAGTCCGAGTGCCATTTTTGGAAAATTATCGCCAAATCCCATACCGTCTTCCCGAGCCATCATGTAAGTCATGACTCTTGTGGAGTCCGTTTGAAAGCCTAGAATCATTAAATCGATCATAGAGCGGACATAGTCTTCCGGAGCAGTTGTTGGATCCACATCGAGGTTAATTAAACTTGCATCAAATTCTTTCATTGGTACATCTAACCATTTTTCATTTCGCTTTACCTGTTCCTCTACTAAATTTAGAGAACTCAAGTATTCCTCTAGTTTAGCTTTATCGTTTGCTCCTAAACGCTTTTGAAGGCTTTTACTATCTTCTAAAACTAAATCAACAATCTTTTTACCTTGGTGGATGCTTTTTCGTCTTTCATCAGTTGAAGCGCCTCCACTTGGAGAAAAATAGCGTTCAAAAATTTCACGTTGTCTGTGCTCTGATGGAAGAGGTTTTCCAGAGGAATTAAATGACAAGGTAGATGTTCTCGATTTATAGCCCACACCTCCGTCCGTTGACAGCGATAGGGAAGGGAAGCGCGTATACCGGCTTAACTTTTCAGCAGCCACTTGGTCTACCGAAATACTATTTTTATATTCACCACGTAAATCACCTCCTGTTAACCAAGAATCTCCTGCCATGTGCCCCAAGACATTACGACTATAGGGGTGACTTAGGCCTCCCATAATTGACATATCGTTTCGATAAGGAGATAAAGGGGATAATGATTTAGTTAATTTATAATCTGTTCCTTCTCCCATTGGAAACCAATTCCAATTTTTATGATAGGGACTTTCTTTTGGTGGTAAGCCAACGCCATTTGGGAAGTATAAAAAACACAAACGCTTTGGAGGCAAAGGCGCTGAAAGTTTTGAATAACTACTCATTGCCATTCCTTCAAAATAAGGAAGCATACATGCCACACCCAATCCTTTGATAAAGGTGCGACGGTCTAATTGCCAGGGTTTTCTACTCATATTCCAAATATTTTATTATACCAAGTTTGTTCTTTTTTATAAAATGATGGGCTTAAAACGATTTGTTCTATGACCGTTTTAAAACGAAAATCATTATCAATGACCTCTGCTACAATGTTATTAATCTCTTCCTCATCAGCAAAACCAACATCACGACCGATCGCATATGCAAAAAGGTTTTCCACCAAAGACCTCGTAAAGTCTTCTTTTTTTAGCTCTAAAATATAATCTTTAATTCCCTCTATTCCCTCAACTTCAGTCCCATCAGGTAATTTTGATTTTGAATCAATTGGCTTTTCTTTTGCGGTTAATTGATACCGTCCAACCGCATCATAATTTTCAAACACGACTCCAAAAGGATCGATTTTATGATGACAATCCAAACAAGAGGTTTTGTTTCTATGTAAAAAGAGTTGTTCTTTAAGTGTTAGATTTTCAAAACCAGGGGTTTCTGGATCTAATTCGGGTACATTTGCTGGCGGTGGTGGGGGGTGGTCTCCTAGTATTTTTTCTTTTAACCACACCGCGCGTTTTATTGGATGCGCTTGAACACCATCTGAGTGTCCACTCAAAAATGAACCTTGTGAGAGCAAGCCACCTCTTTTCTCGTTTTCTGAGAGATTCACTGGACGAAATGCGTTGCCTTTTACACCTTCAATCCCATAGAACTCGGCAAGATTCTGATTTAGCATGGCAAAATCTGAATCAATAAAATTCATAATACTCATGTCGTTTTTTAGTATATGATGGACAAAATTATAGGTCTCATTAAACATATCTTCTTTTACAAAACGTGTAAAATCTTCATAAGCTTCTACATCCGTATCCATGCTTTTGTGTCTGTCTAAACGCAACCATTCAAAGGCAAAGGAATTGACCATTTGAGTTATTTTGGGGCTATTGACCATGCGCTCAATTTGTTCTGGCAATTGGTCATGTAAATCACCGCTTGAGGCTAATGCTGTGAGGGTTTCATCCGGAGGCGAATTCCATAAAAAATAAGACAACTGTGAAGCCAAGTAAAATTCATCCTCTGATTTTTTTGATTCATCCGTTTCGGGCTCAAATAAGTAAATAAAATTAGGAGAACATAGCACAGCGACTAAAACTTCTTTAATACCATCCTCATAACGTTCAAAATCTTCTTTAATGCTTCTCCAGAAATCCATATATCGATTTAATTCACCTGAATTAAGAGAACGTCTAAAAGCACTTTCTATAAAATGGGTCAGGATTTCTTCGGTATAAACTTTAACATTGGTATTGTTTGGAGAATCGAAAAATATATTTGTGTGACTTTCTGGTGGCCAAATAGGGTGATAGGGTGCCTCAAATTCTACTGATTTTATGAGTAGTGGTGGCCCTTTAAAACTACTTTCTTTAACCAAATGATTATTCCATAACCCTACGGTTAAAATATTGGCCAACTCACCACTTACATTGGCGCTTTCCAACGGAATAGGGAAGTTCTCCAATCTACCCCTAAATTCAAAGGTTTGATATTCCCCCAATGGCACCGTAACCTCTGCCGATTTTCCAAATGTTTTATAATCCATTCCGTCATCTGTTCTTGTGCCGGCAAACGCTTTAATTGATGGGTTAACTGATGTATATCTTGAATTGTCTCTTTCCGCTTCTTCTTTTAGTATCCCCGGTAATGGATCGTCTTCTGGCAAAGGAGTAATTACTATATGGCTAAATCCAACAAAAAACTTTCCACCGATGGAACCTTTATGCGGCCCTTCAGACAGGTAGGCCAATGAGACAGGTGTTGTGATCTTATCCTTGTTTTTTAATGCTTTATCCATGTGCAAACGTTCACCAACTCTTCCCTCTTTGATACCTTCAATAAGATTTATTTGATAGGAGGGCATCGCATCTTCTGATACATACGGATGAACCAGATCTATCTGATATATTCCAGCCTTTGGGACATTGTAACTGAATTTTGTCTTTACATTATCTGCAACATTAATAGGCATTAACCAACGGTTGTTTTTTAAGATAAAATCTTTAGGATTTTTTAGGTCTTTAGCCGCGATATAAATAGCTTTTGAAGATTTTGGTGCAGGCTTTTCTTTTCTTAAGTCAATTAGCCGCTCTACTGACATAGAATTATAACCTTTTGAAGCTTCTACTCTGAAAATGAAATCTCCTGTTCTCGGAAAATCTTCTTTGACTAATAGCTTTAAATTTGGAGACGGCCCTTGCCATGATTTAGGCGTTACTTCTTTGGCAGGCAATGCCGAGTTTAAGATCAGACCTTCTTTCACGATAGAGTAGCGATTACTTGCAGAACCTCTCATGCCAATTCCTATCTTGTTCTTTAACATTGTTAAAGAATCATTTTCTTGGATTCCTGAATTTCGAATCGGCTTTCCCTGATGATTTAATATTTCTACGATTAAATCATCATTACTTATTGAAGCGGTTTGATAACCTCCATATTCAGCACCACTAATTCCATCTCCGATCCCTTTTCCTAATGAAACCTTGTAACGTTTTGACTTTGGTCTATCTCCAAAAACAATGGCTTTATCCAAAGCTTCTCGAGCTATTTTTTGATAATAATCAATATGTAGTGCAGAGGTTTGAAGTACATTCCCATTATTGCTAAATCCCATTTTTGATTTTCCATCATCAGGTAAAACATCTCCAAAGTTCACAGAAACACCGAGCAATTCATTCAACGTATTGGTATATTGCTTCTTGGTCAATCTACGCATTACACCTTTGTTGTCTTTCTGTTTAGCTACGGCTGCTTTTTTTAAATTATTAGACAACCAATCTACAATAGCACGACGGTCTTTATCTTTTAGTTGTGTTTCGTCCTCGGGAGGCATTTCTCCTAAATTAATCACGTCTAATGCGGAGTGCCATCTTTCAGCATCGGGCCCATTGACCATGTCCCAGCTCAAAACATCTAAACGCATGTCACCTTTTTGTTTGTCTTCTCCATGACATTCAAAGCAATGCGTCTCCATGATTGGTTTAATCCTATTTTTAAAATATAAAGCTTCTCTAGAAGTCGAATCTGTTGCTCTGTTAATGGCTAAATACTCAGCATCGCCATTGTCAACCCCTAATACCGTTTTCATTCCCGAAGGCATGTATTTCGTTAAATAGTTTGCCCCATGAGTTAGGGAGCCCCCATAATGTCCTGCAAATAATAATAGAGAAACATTTACTAATAAAAACATCTTGTAAAAACGTGTTACGCTGTTTGGTTTATTAGATGATTTTTTTTGACGCAATACAACCAACCAAATACAAATTAAAGCCGTAAACCAGCCCAACCATTTGTGAGTGTTTAACAGCTCATCATTGTAATTTCCACTTGAAGCCAAAAGAAAACCCAATATAATTGTTGGAATGATGCTGATAACCGAAAACCAAAGTAAAATATTACAAGCAGAATTTAAATTCAAATCTGGGCGAAAATCATTGATTATTTCCATTAGAAACAACACAACCAATGCACCTATGGGAAGGTGAAGAATTATGGGGTGAAACCTACCTAGAAAAAAAACGAAAGTATTTTCGACTTCGCCAGTTAATGGAATAAAAAGCAGCCCAAATAATAGAATGGTAAAAACAACTGCAATTGATAAACTATTTTTCATGAATAGCAGTTTTATTTAATCTAAGCTGTGGAATAACATCTGATTTTTTTAAAAAAATAGAACTATTAATCAACATCATAACTATATTTTCTAAATACAAGTTTATTGCGTAAATACCTGAATTAATACCGACATCACTTTGAAGACGACTTGCTAGAGCCGTAAAATGAAAAATATTTTTATCCCTTTTGAAAGCTTTCAGAATAAAAAGATATAATAAGTGAAAAATCACGATTAATCTGTTTTTTAATAAAAAGAATGTCTTCACTATATCAACTATCTACATGCTAAATATAACAAAAAAATTAAAATTAAGTGTAGGGGTCCGTCGGAAGTTAATTCCTAAGTTACTGTCATGTCCCATTCAATATTATAATGTGAATTAGGATTTCAAATTTATTATTTTTGTTTAATTTTAAAATTATAATTCCCAGATTGTAATTTGGCTTTGAATAAACCTTCTTTTTGTTCTAAAAAGTCAATGCCATTAGTACGGAGCAAATCCTTGGCGTTTATTGTTAAAAGTGCAGTGCTATTGGGAGGAACTGTTACTTGATAAGCAACTACACCATTGTTTTTTACCCAAGAACTGATTATCACTCCAAAAGGGCCATTGTGCTTTGCGCTAAAACTTTCTAACCCCTCCACAAAATGAGGTTCCAACAAAATGTTTTTAAAACCAGGGTTTTGAGGATCTGGCTTTATTCCCCCCAAAGCTTTATAAAACCATGCACTTATATCACCAAACATAATATGATTTCTTGACATTGCACCTTTTCTACTTTCATCTACTTTCCAATCCTCAAAAAGGGTTGTAGCGCCGCTTTTAATCCAAGCTCCCCAAGAGGGGAAATCTTCCTGTGTTGCAAGCTTGTAAGCTAGGTCAGCATGTCCATTTTCGCTTAAAGCGTTTAGAATAGTTTTGCTTCCTAATAAACCAACATCAATGTGGCTGTTGTCTAATAGTACTCTCTTTTTTAAGTTTAAAGCGATCTTTTCTCTATATTCTTCAGGTACAATTCCCCAAAAAAGAGCAGTGCTCAACTCCGTTTGAAATCCACTCCCATAAATCGATGTTTTTGGGTTGAAATAAAGTGAATTGATTTCCTCTTTTATTCGTTTTGCTAACTCAGAGTATTTAAGAAAATCATCCTCTTTTCCAAACATTTTTGCAGCTCTCGAAAGTATCGTAGCATCTATGTAGTAATAAACGGAAGAGGTAAATTCTTTTGGTGTTTTAGATTTTACGGGAACCCAGTCTCCCAAGCCCCAATTGGTGATGTATCCGGGGCTTATTTCTGTAATGTGATCCACATATCTTTTGATGCTGGAATAACAGTCTCTTAAAAGTTTATTGTCTCCATAAAAAAGGTAGATATTCCATGGAATGATAGCGATACTACTGGTCCAGTCAGGTCCGTTTGCCCAATGATATCCCCATCCACTTGTGGGTATGATGGCAGGGAGTACCCCATTGGGTTGTTGTTCATCACGATGATCGGCCAACCATTTTTCATAAACAGTAATTCCATCAAAATTAAAAAGTCCCATTTCGATTGCTATATGAGCGTCTCCAGTCCATCCATTCTTTTCACGCTGGGGACAATCAGTTGGGTATCCATATAAATTTGATAAATAGGCAGCATTGGTGGCAGTCCAAAGTTTATTGATCAAAGAGTTTGAACTTCTTATTTCTCCTTTGGGTGGAACAGCGCTGTGCATAAAAACTCCTGTGAGACTCTCCAATGTTAATTCGATTGGTCTACTGCTCGCCACTTCAACGTATTGAAAACCCTTATAATTAAACTTGGGTGCAAAAGTTTCTGTTATTCCGCCTTTTAAGGTGTAGATGTCCGTTTGAAATGGGTCAGAGTCATCGGTAGGGCGGTAGTGAACAATAATATTAGATAGGTCTATTTCTCCATTCTCATCCAATAATTCGGAGTGCGTAACTCTTAAAACGGTTCCGGTTTCACCATTTACTTTAATTTTTGAAACTCCAGCGATGTTTCTGCCCAAGTCAAAAATATATTTATGCGGACTTATCTTATTCATTTTAATTGGCTGAAATTCCTCTACGTGCTTTATTGGGTGAAGTGCTTGGGACACAATATTTTTTGATGGGGCTGTAGTATTAATGCTGTTTTTCCATTTAGAATCATCAAAACCAAAAGTATTC
>Ga0307986_10002335_pt1 | contig 13621 bp, 13 predicted proteins | sample EllFjometageno82_FD_203170 | JGI IMG/M metagenome (GOLD analysis project Ga0307986, IMG submission 203170) | Marine microbial communities from Ellis Fjord, Antarctic Ocean - #82 | ecosystem: Environmental > Aquatic > Marine > Unclassified | place: Southern Ocean | collected 2014-10-09
TTTTCTTTAACATTTTTAAAAAATTTCTCTATTAACCTTAATTTTAGAAAGTTTTTTTATGATCATTGATTTTTTCAATTTAGATAGATAATCAATAAAAAGAATTCCTTCTAGGTGGTCAATCTCGTGTTGAATGCAAGTTGCTAATAAACCATCTGCTTTTAATAACTGTTTTTTTCCATAATAATCTAGGTATTCAACCTCACATGTACTAGGTCTCTCTATTTCTGCAAACTGATCGGGTACAGATAAACATCCTTCTTCATATCTTACTTTTTCCTCATTTTTACTTTTAACAATAGGATTTACAAAATATCTTGGCTCTTTTTTATCCTCGTCTCTACTAATATCCATAACTATAATTCTTTTAGGGACTCCAATCTGGATAGCTGCAAGACCAATTCCAGGAGCGGCGTACATAGTATCAAGCATATCGTTCATAAGTGTTCTCTCTTCATCACTAACTTTTTGGACAGGCTTAGATATTTGACGTAATAATTTATTTGGTTCTGTTAAAATTTTTTTAACTGTCATAATTATCGACTATTTTATTATAAATCTTAGACTTTTAAAGGAAGAACTTTAAGAAGTATCTTGTTTCTTAGAGGGTCAATATCAAGCTGATTAAGTGTACTGATTATAAAATACAATGTGTCTTCGTCTATATCGATTAACTCGTCTGGCCCTATAACTTCAACGATTCTAAGCATAGCAGACGCTATATCTTCGTTATTGATAAATATTTGAATATCAGATGGTATTTCTAATTTATTTGTTTCATATAAATTTTTAAATTTATCTGAAACTTTGATACCATCAGACTTAAAAGCTTCAACTAAAATCACATCTCTTTTTGAAAAAAAATATTTTTTGTTTTTTTTAATTTTTCTTAGAGATTCATTTAAGTCTTTAGTAATTTTTTTTTGAGAGCCTTCTTCTTTAAAATACTTAATTAATTTAGACTGATGCAAGATTTTATTATTTATTTTAATATTGGTTGATTCTGTTTTATCTTCATTAATATAATTTTCGTAGAATCTGATGAAATTTTCTGGAATATTTTCTTGTTCAAATTCACTTAGAAGTAACCTTAGTTCTGAATTAAAAGCATTTTCTATATTATTATTCTTAAATGAATTCTTTAAAGCATTCATTAATTGAAGTTTATCTTCAATCTTTGTTGTAATTAAAATTCCTTGGTAAATCAAAGCTCTAGCTTCAACAGCTGACAAAATTTTAGTTGCCTCCCTAATATTCAGCAACTGATTAATATTAAATTGAAATCTTTTATAAAGCTCAAATAATTCTTTTTCAGTGTAATTTCCTTTGTGTGTTGCTTCCTCTATACTGGTAATTTTAGTTAAATTTGCAAGATCTATATCTTTAACACTATCTAGCAAATTTGATGTTGATAAATATTTCCAAATTTGTTTGGATGTCGAATCTTTTGGATCAAATTTAAAATCTGGATTAGTTATATGAGATAAATGAAAATCTAAAATAGTATTTTCTGATAATGTTATATTTGATTCATTGCTGTATCCCATTAAATAGTTAAATTTATTTTCATAAAATTTATCATCGAAACCTAATTCTTTTTTTAAGTCCATTAATAATTGAGCTTCATCTTTTTGATTATTATTAATTAAGCAATAAATATTAAATTTAGATAAATATTCATCTTGGATCGATCCATTAATTTTAGTAAATATTTCACATGACTTTTCGATGTCAGATTCTGAAAGATAATGATTTACCAGATATTTTGTAAGCTTTGGGTTTTCATTTATTATTTGATTCTTTATTAAATAGTTTTCAATTAAATTATAATTCGAATTTTTAATAAGCCAGTTTGATTTTATTTCTCGGAATTGATTTTCAGAGATATTAATTTCTGGATAATGGGCATTTGTTAGAAGTAAGATATTTAAAATTTCTGCAGCATCTTCTGAAAGATTTAATTTATTAATTCTTTTAAAGATATTTATAATTTGATCTCCATTAGAATTAGACCACATATTAATATTTAAACCATTTTCTGCAGGATCATATAGGCCTATAATTTTTACATCTTGTGAGATTAATGTTTGATCTTCTGCAATATTTATTTGATCATCCTTCTTTGTCTGCATTTCAAAAATGCTATTTTTGGGAATATTTTTTTTTTCTTTATCTTTATCTTTAATATTTTCTTTTGTAGATTTTTTATCTTCTATATTCCAGATATCTACTACTTCTTCTGATTGAACGCTAAATCCAATAAGTAAACAAACTAATATAATTGATAAATATTTTTTATTTAACAATTTTAAGTTTTTCATTTGGAATAAATTTTTCTATTTCTTTATTTGGAGATGGAAAATCAATTTTCCCTAACATTACGATTGAGCCAACAATAATAATTAGAATTAATATTGCTTTAATAAAAAAGCTTAAAAGACCACGTTTACCGCGGTCGCTTGTAATTTTTGAAAAATGCATATATTCTTTATTAATTTCAAAATAAGACTTATTTGTGTTTTTTCAATAAAGAAAGTTTATGAATTCAAAAAAAAACCTAGTTTTGTTAGGTATGATGGGGTCTGGTAAATCTACGGTAGGTTATTTGCTTTCGAAAAGAATAAAGCTTGATTTTATTGATATAGATAATGTGATTGAAGATAAGGCTGGTATGAGTATTTTTAAAATATTTGAAGTGATGGGAGAGGATCACTTTAGAGATTTAGAAGAAAAAATTTCAAACACAATCTTAAAAACTAGCAACAGAGTGGTGTCTTTGGGTGGAGGTGCTTTTATAAATAAGAATATTAGAAAAGAAATTTTAAGTAATCATTCTTCCTTTTGGCTTAATTGTAATGAAGAAGTTTTATTAAAAAGAATTAGGATAAGCAAAAATAGACCTCTGACTCATAAATCAACTGATAAAGAAATTAAAGAAATAATAAAAAAGCGTAATAAGATATATGCAAAGGCACAATTTAAAATAAACTGTAATGAACGTACAAAAACTGAAATAGTTGATAAAATTATTAAAATTTATGAAACTTGTTAAACTTCAAATAAATACACGGAATCAAAAATATCCCATTTTTATTGGAAAAAATATTTCTGATAATTTTAATAAGCTTTTAAAAGAAAGTTCTATTAACTTTAATCAATGTTTAATTGTTATTGATAATAACGTTCCCAAAAAAAAAATTAATAAAATTTTACATTCTTTGTCATCAAAGAAAGTAGCCACTCATTTTTTTAATGCGAATGAAAAAAATAAAAATCAAACAAGTGTTGATAAGATTTTATCTATTCTTTTAAGTAAAAACTTTAATAGAAATGATTGTTTAATTGCAATTGGTGGTGGTATTACCGGTGATGTGTCTGGCTTTGCAGCAAGCATTTTTAAACGAGGAATTAAATTTGTTAATATTCCAACAACTTTACTCTCTCAAGTAGATTCTTCAATTGGAGGTAAAACTGGAATAAATACTAAATATGGTAAAAATTTAATAGGTGCATTTTACCAACCTTGTCTAGTTATTTCTGATATCAATTTCTTATACACTTTACCAAAAAGAGAAGTTATTTGTGGATATGGGGAAATCTTAAAACATTCTTTAATTGCTGATAAAAATTTTTTTACCTTTCTAAATAAATATGGAGCTGAAATTTTAAAACTAAAAAGTCCTATAATAGAAAAAGCAATTTATAAAAGTTGTTCAATCAAAAAAAAAATTGTTGAAACTGATGAAAAAGAAATGAGTTTAAGAAAAATCTTAAATTTTGGACATACATTTGCTCATGCCTATGAGGCAACTCTTGATTATTCAAAAAAACTAAACCATGGTGAAGCTGTTATTTTGGGAATTAAAACAGCGGTAAAATTTAGTTTATTAAATAAAATTTTGAATACCAGGGAATTTTTATTAATTGAAAACCATTTAGATAAATTAGATCTTCCAAGAAACATTAATAAATTCTTTTCAGCAAAAAATTTAAATAAAATTTTATCCTTTATGAAAAAAGATAAAAAAAATAATACAAATAAGATAAACTTGGTTTTATTAAAAAAAATTGGTTCTCCAATATTCAAGCTACAATTTAATGAAAAAAAGATTCATCTTTTTTTAAAAAAAGAATTAATTTAACGCTATTTGAATTGAGTGAATATATTCTTTTAATTCAATATTTAAGACACCATAGACTTTTTTGGTTGAAGCTATCTTGGTTAATTTAGTAAGCTCCTCTGACTTTATTATTAATTTTAAATGGAATTTTCCTTCTTGATGACCATTATGATTTTTATGTAAAAAACTCTTGTCCTCAATTTTAAGCTCTTGAATAACAATTTCCATTTCAAGCTTATTTTTAACAATTGCAATTAATTCATTTATATTCATAAGTATTATTTTATTATTATATAACATGAAAAATATTTGTGACTGGAATAATTGCTCTGAAATTGGTGAATATAAGGCACCAATAGAAAAAGATAACAGTAAAAAATTCAGAATGCTTTGTTTGGTTCATGTTAAAGAATTTAATAAAAACTGGAATTATTTTAAAGGAATGGATGATGAGCAAGTATTTGATTTTTTAAAATCGGATATGACTTGGCATAAACCAACTCAAAGCTTTGGTTCTTCAGACAATTTTTTTAAAGTTCTTTGGAATAACACTCTAAAAGATGAGTTTGATAAGACTAAACTTAGAGGTGAATACAATCACATGAATCAATTCAAGTTTGATGCTAATGATATCAAGGCTTTTAGTATTTTGGGCGTTTCGGTCGGTTTAAAATGGGAGCAAATACAAGTTAAATTCAAAACTCTTGTCAAAAAATTTCACCCTGATATTAATTTGGGAAATAAAGAATACGAAGAAAAACTTAAATTAATCACTTTAGCTTATACTCAGCTAAAAAACACTTATAAGGAAAAAATTGACACCTAATTTAAACATACAGCCCGACATCAAAATTTCTTTAAAACAAACTTTTGGAATTAATTCAGACATGGAGGTTGATGCCTTCTCAAAAAAAAGTGAGTACGTACCTGAAATTGATAAAAATTATAAATTTGATAGAGATACTACTCTTGCAATCATATCTGGTTTTGCTTTTAATAAGAGAGTTTTAGTCCAAGGCTACCATGGAACTGGTAAGTCAACACATATCGAGCAAATTGCTGCAAGATTAAATTGGCCCTGTATTAGAGTAAACCTTGATAGTCATGTAAGTAGGATTGACCTTATTGGTAAGGATGCAATTGTTGTAAAGGATGGAAAGCAAATTACAGAATTTAAAGAAGGTATTTTGCCTTGGTCTATTCAAAATCCTATTGCTCTTGTTTTTGATGAATATGATGCTGGAAGACCTGATGTAATGTTTGTTATTCAAAGGGTCTTAGAAGCTGAGGGAAATTTTACTCTTTTGGATAAAAACAAAGTTATAAAACAAAATAAATTTTTTAGATTATTTGCAACATCTAATACAGTTGGATTGGGAGATACAACCGGACTATATCACGGTACTCAACAAATAAACCAAGGACAAATGGATAGATGGAACATTGTTACATCTTTAAATTATCTAGGCCTTGATAAAGAAATGGAAATTGTTCTAGCAAAAAATAAAAATTTAAATAATTCCAAAGGTAAAGAAAAAGTATCTAACATGATTAAAGTAGCTTCATTGACCAGAAAAGGTTTTATAGCTGGTGATATTTCTACAGTTATGAGTCCAAGAACTGTGCTGCATTGGGCTGAAAATGCAGAAATATTTAAGGACACTGGTTATGCATTTAGAGTTACATTTTTAAATAAATGTGACGATATTGAAAAAAATACTATAGCTGAATATTATCAAAGATGTTTTGGTGAAGAATTGCCAGAATCGATGGTAAATATTCAAATTTAAATGAGTAGTAAAGAAACTAATTTTAAAGAACAGTTTAAACAAGCTTTAATCTCTACTGCAAAAGTAATCTCTGAAGATTATAAAGTAGATGTCAAAAAAATTAATAAAGATTTAAATTCAAAAAAAATTGATTTTCTTGATGTAACAAATTTATCAAATAAAAATGATTTTATTAGATTAAGAGCAGAAGCAGATTCAGGAGCACTTAAAAAAAAATTTTCAAACAAAGAAATTTTTGATAGAAATTTACCCAATAACCTGTCTTGTAAATCTCTATATAGTATTGCCGAAAAAATTAGATATGAAATTTTGGGTAAAAAAATACTTAAAGGTGTAGGAAAAAACTTAAGTGAAAATTATAATCAAAAACTGACCTCAGCTCATAGGGATCAATTAAAAAATAAAAAAGATGTTCCTATAGTAGAAGCCTTTGAGTTGTATATGCTAAAAAAATTTTTTAACTTAGAGCTTAATGCCATATCTTCTAAAATGTTAAGCTTTTGGGAAAAAGATTTTGCTTTATCTATAGATAAACACTTAGATTTTCTAAATAAAAATCTAGAAGATCAAAACAACTATGGTTTAAGATTTTCAGAAATTCTTGGAAATATGGATGTTTTTAATTCAAACAATGAAGAAAATGAAGAAGATGATAATAAAAAAGATAAAGAACAAGATAGTAAAACAGAAGGTAAAGATGACAGTCAATCAAATGGCAAAGAAGAAGAAAATAAACTAGATGAAGCTCAAACATCTCTAGATTCAGGTTTCGATCTTAGCGACCAACAAATGGATGACCAATTAGAAGATTCTAACTCTCTAGAGGAGAACAAAGAAAATATATTACAAAAAACTATCTTAAATAATATTGCTCAAGAGTACAAAGTTTTTACTACAGAATATGATGAAATTGCAAAAGCTGAGATCCTAGAAGATCCAAAAGAAACCCAAAAATTAAGAAAAAACTTAGATCAACAACTTGTTGGTTTCCAGGACCTAATAACCAAACTTGCAAATAAATTACAAAGACAGCTACTAGCAAAACAAAATAGGGCTTGGGAGTTTGATTTAGAAGATGGTTTATTAGATAGCTCTAAATTAACTAGAATTATTATGGACCCTTATAATTCACTATCTTTTATGAAGGAAAAAGATCTTGATTTTAAAGACACGATAGTGACGCTGTTAATTGATAATTCAGGATCAATGCGTGGGCGTCCTATAGCAATTGCAGCACTTTGTGCTGATATATTATCTAGGACGTTAGAAAAATGCTCTGTGAAAGTTGAGGTTTTAGGTTTTACAACCAAAAATTGGAAAGGTGGGAAAAGTAGGGAGGCTTGGACTAAATCTGATAAACCCAAAAATCCTGGAAGACTTAATGACTTAAGACACATAATATATAAAGGAGCAGACACTCACTGGAGGCAAGCTAAAAATAATATAGGTTTAATGCTTAAAGAAGGATTATTAAAAGAAAATATAGATGGGGAAGCTATATCATGGGCTTTCAATAGAATAAAAAAAAGAAAAGAAGAAAGAAAAATTTTAATGGTAATTTCAGATGGTGCACCTGTAGACGACTCTACTCTATCTGTTAACTCTGGAGATTTTTTAGAAAAGCATTTGAAAAAAATAGTTAAGTTTATAGAAACTAAAAGTGATGTAGAAATTTTGGCCATTGGTATTGGTCATGATGTTTCCAGATACTACAATAAAGCTATCAAAATAACTGATGTGCATGAACTTGGGGATGTGATGATATCTCAACTAGGTGGATTATTTGAAAATAAAAATAAATTGCATTAAAGGTTTAAAAGATCTTTATTTTTCCATTTAATATTAACTTCAGCTCCACTTCTTGTCTGTGAATTTTTACATAAAATATTAGCATAATTCTTTTCAAGCAAGGTTTTACCTATGAAAATACCTAGCCCTAATCCTGATTTAGATTTTACAGAAGATTTATATGACTTAATATAAGGTTCACCAATTTTTCTAAGCACTTCATTAGGATATCCTTCACCATCATCTTCAATTATAATTTCTGTAGTATCGCTATTACTTTTTACATTTATAAAAATTTTACTTTTTGAAAATTTATTTGCATTTCCAATAAAATTTCTCAATCCATAAACAATCTCAATCGATTTGGTAATATTCAGAGCATTTGAATTTTGATCCAAATTTAGAATAAAAATTTTTTTACTTGTCTCCTTAAAAGATTTTATAATTTCATTTACATAGTCGGCTATAGATAGATCTCTATCAATAAAATCATCTTCAATAGTGGGATTTAAAGTTAACTTTTTTAATATTTCACTGCATCTATCTATTTGACTTACCAAAAGATTAATGTCTTTTTTAATTTCATCACCATCCTTAAATTGTTTTAATAAATCTGAGGATATAATCTTTATTGTAGAAAAAGGAGTACCTAGAGAATGAGCAGCAGCAGCAGCTTGACCACCGAGCGACAAAAGCTCGTGTTCTTTTGACATAATTTCTTCCATTTTGTTTAGGGCTTCTTTTCTAATTCTTGATTCTTTTCCAAAAACTAAAGCGAAATAATCTAAGAAAATTAAAGCAATAATTAATGATATTGGTATTGAATAATAGTAATAACCATCAACATGAAAATGTTCATTAACTGGATAAGGTAGCGGTTGATAAAAAAAAGTAAGAAAAATAATTATCAAAATAGTGATGTTACCTAACAATAAATTACTCTTAAGGCCTAAATTTGAAGATGAAAAGATAGTTGGAATTATTAAAAAAATTGCAAAAGGATTTGTAATCCCTCCTGTTAAATAAAGCAAACAACTTAGCTGCAAAATATCAATTAATAAAAAATGAAATGCTAATTTATCTGATAACTGTGAATCTTTATTAACATAAATTAAATATAAGTTACTAAGTATTCCAATCAAAATTATTAAATTTTCTAAAATTAAATCAAATTTGAAGTTAAAATAAAAATAAATTAAATTTACAGTTATGAGTTGTCCGATAATAGCAATCCATCTTAAATTAATGTATGTGGATTTTTTTAAAGAAAAATATTTTGAAGTTTCGAAAAACTTCATTATTAGATATCTAGATTTTGAACATTAATTGCATTTGAAACAATAAAATCTTTTCTTAGAGCTACATCGTTACCCATTAAAGTATGAATAAGAAGTTGATCTTTTTTTAAGTCTTTTGAATATTGAACTTGCAATAAATTTCTTGTTTCAGGATCAAGTGTAGTACTCCATAGCTCTTCTGGATTCATTTCTCCTAATCCCTTGAATCTTTGAATGCTCATTCTAGATTTTTCTTCATCATAAGCTTTATTAAATTCTTTAGTACCTTTTTTTATTTTCTTTAAATCTTTACTGTGGGTCAAAATATAATTTTCTAACTCTTTTTCATCCTTTATATAAATTCCTTTTGTTCCCTTATTAATTTTAAATAAGGGTGGTTGAGCTAGATACACATGTCCATTTTCAATTAATTTGTTAAATGGTTTATTATTAAAAAATGTTAACAGTAATGCTCTAATATGTGAGCCATCAACATCAGCATCCGTCATTATAATAATTTTTCCATATCTTAAATCTTTTAAATCTAAATCTTCAACTTTAGGGTCTAGGCCTAAGGCATTAATGAGTGTCACAATTTCGTTGGACGAAATCATTTTAGACAATGCTTTTGTTCTATGTTCACTTCCATCTTTATTGCTATTTTTTTTAAGAGGAACTTCTTCAACATATGTATTAAGAATCTTACCTCTTAGTGGTAAAACTGCTTGATTTGATCTATTTCTACCCTGTTTTGCAGAGCCCCCCGCAGAATCTCCTTCCACTATAAATAATTCTGTACCTTCCTGTTTTCCTATTTGACAATCAGCTAATTTACCAGGTAAACCACTTAATTCCAAAGCCCCTTTCCTTCTCACATTTTCTCTAGCTTTTCTTGCAACATCTCGTGCGAGAGCTGCTTGCATTACTTTTGCTAAAATAATTTTTGCCATAGCTGGGTTTTGATCAAACCATATTGATAATTTTTCGCTTACAATATTTTCTACAATCATTCTCACTTCAGATGAAACTAATTTGTCTTTTGTTTGAGAAGAAAATTTTGGATCAGGTATTTTGGCAGATATAACGCAAGTTAAACCTTCTTTAATATCATCACCAGAAATAGTTAATTTATTTTTCTTTAATAGATTATGTTCTGTCGCATATTTATTAATTACTCTAGTTAGCGCACTTCTAAAACCCAATAAATGAGTACCGCCGTCTTTTTGATAAATATTGTTTGTGTAGGGGTAGATGTCTTCGCCATAACCTGCATTCCATTTTAAAGAGCATTCAATTTCAATATTATCTTTTTTACCCTCAATATAAACTGGTTTTTTAAATAAATCATTTCCAGATTTATTTAAAAGTTTTTCTCTTTTTTCATCTAAAAAATCAACAAACTCTAAAACTCCACCATCAAATTTAAATTCAATTATTTTTTCTTTTTTTTGATTGAGATCATTAATTGTTATCTTTATTCCTTTATTCAAGAATGCTAGTTCGCGCATTCTCTTAACGATTATACTGGGTGTAAATTTAATTGATGAAAAAATTTGTTTAGATGGCAAAAAGTTTATTTGTGTTCCAGTTCCTTTTGAATTTCCTATGACTTTAAGCGGTGCTTTTGAGGCTCCGTCTTTAAATTCCATAAAGTATTTTTTTCCATCTCTTTCGATTTCTAATTTTAATTTTTCTGACAATGCATTTACAACAGAAACTCCAACTCCATGTAGTCCACCTGACACTTTATAGGAGTCATGATCAAATTTACCGCCTGCATGAAGCTGAGTCATGATCACTTCTGCAGCAGACATTTTTTCACCTTTGTGCATATCCACAGGTATTCCTCTACCATCGTCTCTAACTGTAATGGTTCCATCTGAATTAATTTTAATATCTATGTTGTTACAATGACCTGCCAGTGCTTCATCAATTGAGTTATCAACAACTTCATAAACCATATGATGTAGACCTGTACCATCGTCAGTGTCCCCAATATACATGCCTGGTCTTTTTCTTACTGCCTCTAAACCCTTTAAAACTTTGATAGAATCAGCCTGATATGTTGAATTGTTTTTCATATTTTAATTAATGGAAATTAAATATTTATAACATTTTTTTACAAAAAAAGATGAAAATTAATTTGTAATTTAATAACAAACTTCGTTAAAAAAACCTTATTTTAAAGGATATTTTCACTCTCTGTGTCAGCTTGGTGGCAACCTATGTTGAATTGCTGATTAAAGTTTTTTTACTTAAATTAGTGGCGGAGAGACAGGGATTCGAACCCTGGGTACCTTTGCAGGTACACATACTTTCCAAGCATGCACTTTAAACCACTCAGCCATCTCTCCAAAATTTTATACTAGTTTAATTTTCTTGAAATTACATTTAATATATTTAATTCTATTTGTATTAATATATCTCAAAATGAAACATAAGTTTTTTAAAAAAATAGCAGGTATTTTTGGTTATAAATTAATTGAAAAAAATCATATTAAAAATAATAGAATATTAGGAAATAATTCCTATTTAAATAGTAAAAAAATATTAAATTATTTATTTGACAAAAAAAAAATTAATTATTTAATTCAAATTGGAGCGAATGATGGTTTAAGATTCGACAATTTAAACCATTATATAAAAAAATATAATACTAAATCAATATTAGTGGAGCCTATTAAAGATAATTTTGAAGATCTTAAAAATAATTATAAAGGATATCCTAATATAATTTTTGAAAATTTAGCTATAGCTGTGGATGATGAAATTTCTTATTTATACAAAGTTAATCCCTTAAAATTGAAAAATTATATTGGAGATCATTATATAGGCATTACTTCATTTGATAAGAATCATCTTATTAAACATGGTGTTAAAAAAAAAGATATAATTAAGGAAGAGGTCAATTCTATATCAATAAATAATTTAATTATTAAGCACGATGTAAAAAAATTTGATTTATTGTTTGTAGACGCAGAGGGATATGATGCAGATATAGTATCAGATTTTTTAAATTCATCTTTAGTGAGACCTGTTATAGTTTTAGAATATTTACACATACCAAATAAAAAATTTGAAGACCTTGCAAACCGATTAGCTGAAAAAAAGTATGTTTATTTCTCTTTAAATGAAAATATGTTTTGTTTTCCTGAGGAAGATAGAGATTTAATAAATTTTAATTAACTTACAATCCATTTTTTATATTTTTCTATATTTTGTAATACTTGATTTGGAAACGATTTATCTAATTTTTGCGGTTTATAAAATTCATTTCTACCAATAATATCTTTTCCTGAAATAATTTTTTTTTTAATTTCTTCTATTTGTAAATATTTTTGGTCTATTTTTTCTTTAAAGTGATAAGGATCGTTTGTTTCACACAAATTTTTATATTTATACAAAAGTTGTTCTGCATTTTTAAGGTTGCAAAAATGCCAACCACCATTTTCGATAATATTATTCATTCTTAATTTGTCTATTCTCCAAAAGGGTCTTTTTTTAAATTTCAAATTTCTCAACCATTGTGGTGATTTTAAGAATTTTTTTATGCATATTCTGCTACCATACCAGTATGGATTAAGAGTGCTTTGTAAATTTATTTTATAATAATAATGATTTTGTTTAAAAACTGCATATTTCATTTTCTTATTAAATTGATTTATGTTTATAGGGTTTGGAATTTCATCCAGGTCAGAAATAATAATTATATCATCCTCTGATGATGATTTAAGACCTCTTAATATGCAATTTCTCTGAAAGTTTTCTCTTAAATAAGGATCGTCTCCATCAGGCATATTTTCAACTTGAATATATATAATTTTTTTTTCAAATTTTGCAAATTTTTTTACATCAAATCTTAATTTTTTAAAATTATTTTGCCAAGTTTTGTTTCCCTCAACTATTACAAAATAATCAACATAATCATTTAAAATATTCAACCTTAAATCTAATAAAAGATCTTCATCCCAATATGAAAAACAATCATAAATTTTCATTTATTTTTCTTTGTTAATTTTTAATACACCAATAAAGGCTTCTTGGGGTATTTCAACTTTACCAAACTGTTTGCCTCTAGCTTTACCTTTTTTTTGCTTATCTAATAATTTTCTTTTTCTGTCTCTAGCTCCCCCACCATGAATTTTAGTTAAAACGTCCTTTTTAAAACCTTTTATCGTTTCTCTTGCAATAATTTTACCTCCTATTGCAGCTTGAACTGGAATCATGAAGTTATGTCGTGGTATCAAATCTTTTAATTTTTCGCAAACTTCTCTTCCTACTGTTTGTGCAAAATCTTTATGAACCATCATTGATAATGCATCGACTGGCTCAGCATTTACAAGAATACCTAGTTTTACTAAATCGCCTTCTCTATGGTCTATAATTTCATAATCAAAACTAGCATATCCGCTAGTCATTGATTTTAGTCTATCATTAAAATCGAAAACAACTTCGTTTAGTGGAATTTCATAGTTTAACACTGCTCTATTTCCAGAATAATTTAGGTTAGTTTGTATCCCTCTTTTATCTTGGCAAACTTTTATAATTGCTCCTAAGTATTGATCAGGTGTAATAATAGTTGCTTTAATCCATGGCTCCTCAATATATTTAATCAATGTAGCCTCTGGTAAACTTGATGGGTTTT
>Ga0307986_10002337_pt1 | contig 13620 bp, 13 predicted proteins | sample EllFjometageno82_FD_203170 | JGI IMG/M metagenome (GOLD analysis project Ga0307986, IMG submission 203170) | Marine microbial communities from Ellis Fjord, Antarctic Ocean - #82 | ecosystem: Environmental > Aquatic > Marine > Unclassified | place: Southern Ocean | collected 2014-10-09
AGTAAATGTGGTTTTACAAAACAATACGATGGTTTACAAAAACTCTATACTAAATATATTGAAAAAGGCTTTGTTGTAATAGCGATACCATCAAATCAGTTTGGTGGCCAGGAACCCGGAACAAACGACGAAATTAAAGATTTTTGTGAAACGAACTTTAATATAACGTTTCCTATAACCGATAAAGTAGAAGTGAAAGGTGATAATGCACACGATATTTATAAATGGGCAAAGAAAAACCATGGTAAATCAACCGTTCCTAAGTGGAATTTTCATAAGATTTTAATAAATAAGAATGGCAAAGTCGAGAATACTTTTAATTCTTTTATTGACCCGTTATCCAATAAGATTATCAAAGAAATTGAAAAAATATTATAAAGATATTGTTATTCCATCAAAACCAGGAACTATATTTTTAGGTAAAATCTTTTTAAGTTGATCATAATCAAGATCACTATGCATGTTTGTTAAAATAGTTTTTTTAGGACACAGAAGTTTAACTAGATTTAATACTTGATCTAAATTAAAGTGAGAAGAATGATTTTTATACCACAAACAATCAATAATTAAATAATCTAGTTTTTTTAATTTCTTATAATCTTTTTTATAAAATAAACTTATATCACTTGCATAAGCTAATTTTTTATTTATCAAATAGCAAATACTTTCAATATTACCATGTTCAGTTGGTATAGATTCTATTAAAATTTCATCACTTTTACTCTTAAAGATGTGTTTTTTTTTTAAATTATTAAGATTTAATGTTGATGGATACCCATTAGAAGATTTAAAACAATAATTAAAAGTAGAAAATAAATATTTAAAAGTCTTTTGATCGGCATATATTGGAATTTGTTTTTTACTTATTAAATAAAAAGGACGTAGATCATTAATACCATGTGTTTGATCTGCATGTAAATGAGTATAAAAAACCTTATCTATAGATGTAATTTTGTTTTTTAATAATTGAGATCGTAAATCTGGAGATGTATCTATAAGAATATTTTGATCATTAAATTTAATTAGTGCAGAACATCTAGTTCTGAAATTTTTTTTGTTGTTTAAATCACAGTTACCAGCATAACCATCAGCTCTTGGTACACCAACAGAACTACCACATCCTAATATTATAAATTTAACAGACATTGTACAATTATAAGTTAAAAAGTTTATTAAAATTTTTTGTAGTTATTTCAGACATTTGAGCCACAGCTTTTTCTTTAAGTAGAGATAATTTCTCAAGTGTATATTTGATATAACTTGGTTCATTTTTCCCCCCTCTCATGGGTATTGGAGCTAAAAATGGGCTATCTGTTTCAATGAGAAGTTTTTCTAGTGGGATTTCTTTGAAAGTATTTTGAAGTTCAGCACTATTTTTAAAAGTAATTATTCCACTAGCTGAGAAAAAAGCACCTAATGTAAGTAATTTTTTTGAAAATTGTAAAGAACCAGTGAAACAATGCATTAAAATTTTTAAATCCTTACTCTTGTAAGAATTAAGGATTTCAAAAGTCTCTTTTTCTGCATTCCTTGAGTGAATAATAATAGGTCTATTAAGTTCAATAGATGCCTCTATATGAGTTTTAAAACTTTTTATTTGCTTATCTTTGTCACTATGATTGTAGAAAAAATCTAAGCCTGTTTCACCAATTCCAATTATTTTGTCATTATCATTTACACTTTCAATTATTGTTTTTTTATCAACAAAATTTTTCTCAGTTTCATGTGGGTGAATGCCATAGGTACCATAGATTATTTTATCTGTTTTGATTATATTTTTAATTTTTTCAAAACTATCTAATGTTGTGCATATAGTTAAGAGTTTTGTAATGCCAATTTTTTTCGATCTACTTATAACTTGAGATAAGTTTTCAAATAAAGGTTCGTGATCTAAATGACAATGAGAATCAATCATTTTTTTTTTCTATTTTTTTAAATAAAATATCAATTTTATTAATAACATCTCCCGCTTTTAAATATTTATGAGTAGCAATAGATTTAAGATTAACATCATCAGTATTTAAATTAAATATTTTCAAAGCTTTTTCAATAGAATCGGGAATTATTGGATAAAGCATAAAGGAAATTTTTCTAATCATTTCCAATGAAGTATAAACTATTGTATTTAATCTATCTTTATCATCTTTTTTTTTCCAAGGTTCTTGATCATTAAAATATTTGTTAGCTTCGAACAATGCACTGACAATAAAGCTTATATAAAAATTTATATTTTGATTGTCGATTTCTTGTCTTATGGTTTCAAGATTTTTTGTAAATTTATTTAACATGATAAGATCTTCCTTGCTAAATTCTTTAATCTCAGGCACTAAAGAAGAACAATTCTTTTCAGCAAAAGCTGTTACTCTTTGGCATAAATTTCCATAGTTATTAGCTAAATCACTATTAATACAATCCTCTAACCTATCCTGTGATATGCTCCCATCATTGCCAAATGAAACTTCTTTTATTAAGTAGTATCTCAATGGATCAAGTCCGTATGTATTAATAATATCTATTGGATCTAAAATGTTCCCTTTAGATTTTGACATTTTTTCTTCACCAGATAGGATCCATCCATGACCATAAATTTTTTTGGGTAAAGGGACTTTAGCTGCCATTAAGAAAGCAGGCCAATAAACAGCATGAAATCTTAAAATATCCTTACCTATTAAATGAACGGATGCTGGCCAATATTTCTTAAACAATGAGCTTTTAGTATCAGGATAGTCAAGAGCACTAATATAATTTGTTAAAGCATCCAACCATACATAGATAACATGGTCAGCGTTACCTGGAACTTTAATCCCCCACGAAAATGCCTTACGACTTATAGATAAATCCTTTAGACCACTCTTAACAAAACTAATAACTTCATTTTTTCTTGATATTGGTGAAATAAAGTCAGAGTTTTTTTCATAATAATCTAGAAGTTTGCCTTCCCACTTTGATAGTCTAAAAAAATATGACTCTTCCTCAATCCACTCAACTGATGAACCGGAGGACTCAGCAACTTTTTTTCCATTATTTTCAATTATTTCTTCTTCACTATAGTAAGCTTCATCTGACACCGAATACCATCCTGAGTACTTTGATAAATAAATGTCATCATTTTTTTCAAGTTCTGACCATAAATGCTGCACTGTTTTTTTATGTCTTTTTTCTGTTGTTCTAATAAAATCTGTATTTGATAAATTTAATGTTTTAGAAAGGTCTCTAAAAGTTTGACTAATTAGATCACAAAATTCAAGAGGATCAATGTTTTTACTCTCAGCTGCACGTTGAATTTTCAAACCATGTTCGTCTGTACCAGTTAAGAAGTGAACATCAAAACCGTCTATACGTTTAAAACGTGCAAAAAAATCAGCAATTATACTTGTATATGCGTGGCCCATGTGCGGTTTAGCAGAAGGATAGTAAATTGGTGTTGTTATGTAGTAGTTTTTATTCATTTAATAACCTTGATTTAAATTCTAAAAATAAACTTTCTTCATCAAGATTAAATTTCTCAGAATTATGAATTTTACTAATAAAATTATGATAAAAATTTAACAAAGAATTTTTTGTTACACTTGATTTGTACTTTTTTAAAAAAAATAGCTCAATAAAGTTAATTAAAATATTTTTTATGAGTTTATTTTTTTTATAATAACCATTATCTATTAATAAATTCAAAAGATTAATTAATGTATAGTTTTTTAAATCTATATTTTTATCTTTAGCAAAGTTAATTAAATTGATAATTTCACCCGGTGTATTATAGTAATTAAATAATTCATGGTTTATTAAATCAAATACATTTTTACCTAATATTTGATTTGAAGTATTCAAAGATTCATTAAATGTAAAATTAATCTTAAATAGTAGGCATCTTGATTTCAATGTTGGTAAAATATTTCTTTCACTGTTATTAATCAAAATAAAAAAAACATTTTCATTAGGTTCTTCAATAACTTTAAGCAAAGCATTAACTGAATTTTTATTAAGATTTTCGACATTATCAATCAATATCAATCTTGCCATATTATTGAATGTAGATTTATTGGTATATGTTATCATTTCTCTAATTTGATTTACATCGATATTTTTCTTATCGTTTAATAAGTCAATTAAATAAAAATTAGGATGTGCGTTGTTTTGTAATAATTTAAAAGATCTATTATTTTTATTGATAACAAATTTTTTAAAATCATATTTATACTCTTCAGCTGCTGATAAAATATAATTTATTATATGATAAGCTAAAGTTGATTTACCCAATCCTTTTTTTCCAGATAGTAAAATCTTAGTAGGCATTTTTTTTTCATTATAAAGTTTCATAAATTCGTTAAAGAATTTATCCATACCAAAAATTTTAGTATTTTCTGAGGGCTTTAAATTCATATCAAAATTAAATCATTAATTTTATTTAATATAATTTTTTCATTATGATTGATGTCTAAGTTTGAATCAATTTTCATGTATTTTTTAGGGTTTTTTTTAGAAATTTTAATGAAACCTTTTTGAACTCTATCATAAAAGATATTATCAAATTTATCATATCTATTTAAACTTTTTCTTTTCATTAATCTTTTCTTCATATTTTTTAGATTAACTGTGTTTAAAAAAGTGAAATCAATGTCTATATCATTAAGCAAATAATCATTAATATTTTTTATAAATTTAAGATTTATCCCCATGCCGTAATGTTGATACGCAATTGTGGAGTCTGAAAATCTGTCAATAAGTATAATTTTTTTTCCTTCATTTTTTTTTATCAATTCTATATTTTCACTTCTAGCAGACAAATATAACAGTAGATCTGTATGTTTGTTAAATAAGGATTTTTTATTCAGTATAAGCTTTCTTATTTTTTCTGAATTTCTACTTCCACCGGGTTCTCTTATATGAATAAATTTTTTCTTCTTTTTTTTTAAATATTTAGCCACAATTTTTATATGATGAGATTTGCCAGTTCCCTCAATTCCTTCAAAAACTATGATTGGTTTTTTAGACATCACCCCAAATTAAAAAATTAATTGATTTCATTAACCTAGAAAATACATTTAATTTTTTAACATCTTCAAAAGCAAATAAATCGTATTCTTCAACAAGTTCATCTTTATAGGTAACTTTTAGCTTAGCTAAAATATCATCTTTTTTAATAGGTGCTTGAATGGGTCCTTTATAAACTACCGAAACTTTTAAAAATTTTTTACGAGCTTTAGGAACTGTTTTATATATATCGTTTTTTACATAAACACCCACAGTGTCTTTTTTACCAAGCCACACATTTACATCATCTACTCTAGTTTTTGATTTTGCAATTTGTATTAAATCAAAATTAGTAAGCCCCCATGTTAAAAGTTTAGCACTTTCATTGGATCTATCATTTTTTGTATCAAATCCACTTCCAACAGCTATTAAACGCCTTCCATTTCTTTTAACAGAAGATGCTAGAGAGTATCTTTCAATAGCTAAGTAACCAGTTTTTATACCATCAGCACCAAGGCTTTTGTATAGTAATGGATTTCTATTTCCCTGACTAATTGGTTCGCCACCAGTTCTATCCCAAGTGAATTTTTTTTCAGAAAAATATTTATACTTTTCTGGAAAATTTTTTATAAGATAATTAGACATAATCATAATATCTCTAACAGTAGATACATTTTCAGTATTATTTATCCCAGATGAGTTTGCAAAATTTGTATTTACCATTCCTATTTCTTTAGCTTTAGCTGTCATCATAATAGCAAATTCGTCTTCTGTACCCGCAATTCCTTCAGCTAGTGCAATACAAGCATCATTACCTGAGGCAACAATTATACCTTTAAGTAAGTTTTCTACACTTACTTCATCCCCAACCATTATGAACATCGAGGAATACCCAGCAGATGACAGTCTCCAAGCATTCTCTGAGACAATAAATTTTTCGTCTAGATTTAAATCCCCACTTTTGAGTAATTCAAAAGCAATAATTGCTGTCATAATTTTTGTCATTGAAGCGGGATATATGGATTTATCTGAATCCATTTCATATAAAATTTCACCTGAAAGGTAATCTTGCAGTATTGCAGTCCTTGCTTTTATTTCAAATGCAGCGTTTGAATTAAAAGTTAGTAATATTGTTAATAATATGGTTAAAAATTTTAGTTTAATCATTTCTAATAATTTCAATGTTTTCAAATTGAAGTATACTTATATCATTATATGATTTTTGTAGAGAATTAATGTTATTAAAAGGACCTAAATATACCCTGTATTTTTTAGCTGACATTTTTTTAATTTTAGCATTTTTAATCAAAATATCATTTTTGATTCTCTTCAATAATATTAGGGCAGTGTCATAAAAATAAAAATCAGCAACTTTTATATTATAAGAAAATTTCGTGTATTGATCTTTTTCTATATTTTTCTTAACAATCTTTAAATCATTAATACTTATGGTTTTAACTGGAGCTTTAACTGCTACTTTTTTCTCTTCTTCATAAGTTTTAGCTACTTTTGCAACGAACATTGAATTTTCAAAAATTTCTACAATTTCTACATACGGTTGATTAAGATTTAGATCTAATTCTTCAGCAATTCTTTGAGAAAGTACAGCGTTATTAAATGATGGATATTTTGAATTTTTTCCTACCGTCCCTATTATACTTTTGTTGTTAAGAATATTGGTAATTTTAACTTTTGTACTAGCCTTTAAATTTTTTTGAAATATTATCAAGCTTCTTTTATTAATTTCTTTAGAAACTATTTTTTCTTTATAAAGTTTTTCATTATAAACTAATGCAAAACCTTTATTTGAATAGCTATTAACTGTCACCAATCTTGGTTCGTATTGAACTAAAGTACCCGATGTACAATTAGACAAAAGTAATAGAATAATTAAAAATAAGACTCTTCTATAAAGCATTTTCAAACTTACTTTTTAATGTGCATACCGCCAGACCAAATCTTAAAGATCTATTCCACTGAAGTATTTTTTCATAATTCTCAAAAACTATATAAGCTGGTTCTAAATTTTCAGAATTAGGTATAATATCCTTATCTGGAGTAATAATTGAGGCAATTAAATCATCATCAATAATGCTACCATCTTTATCTACAATATATTGTTTTAAGATTTTAAATTTATTCTTGTTATGTAATTTTTTTGCTGATGTGTTTAGTAATTTTTTAGGCACATTTTTTGTTAAATTAACCCTCAAAAAGCAGGGCTGATTTTTCTTCCAACCAATTTTATTTATATAATTAGCTGCCGAAGCAAAAGAATCTTTTGTCGATTTAAGTTCGATAATGTTATTATTATCATAATCAATTGCAAACTTTTCTATTGTTGATGGCATAAACTGAAAATTACCGAAAGCACCTGCCCAAGAACCATATAAAATTCTGTGATCTATTTTTTGAGATTCAACTAGTTGAAGAATGGTAATAAGTTCTTTTGTAAAAAACTTTGATCTTCTTTTATCAAAACTTAAAGTGGCAAGTGATGATAAAATATCCATTTTACCAACATAAGTGCCAAAATTTGTCTCTATGCCCATTAAAGCTAAAAGTAAACTTTTTTCTACTGAAAATTTCTTATCGATTGAATCTATAAAGCTTTTATTAAGTTTATACAATTCACTGCCCTTCTTAACTTTTAGACTTGAAGATCTCTTGGATATATACGTTTTTGTATCTTCGTAAAATTCAGGTTGAAAGCGATCATATTTAATAACCTTTGGTAAAAAAACAACATCCGACATTGTCTTATTAAATGTTAATTCAGAAATATTGTTTTTTAAAGCGTAAATTTTAAAATTTTTTAACCAATTATCAAATGATTGATCGTCAGCATATAATGAACTGCCTCCAAAGAATAAGAATAAAATTATTAAATATTTAACTAGTTTCATATAAATCTTTTAGATAAATAAATACAGCAATCCATATTAAAATGAAACTTAATGATTTTTCAACTGAAAAAGGTTCATTATAGTAAAAAAAACCGAGTAAAAATTGAAATGTAGGTGTTATATAAAATATCATTCCAGTAGGGCCAAGGCCACAAAACTCTACACCTTTTACATATAAAAAAAGCGGTATGACCGTCATTGGACCTGCCAACATGAATAACAACATTAAAGAGGGATTAATTAAACTAAAATCATTTGAATTATTATTAAAAATTAAAAAAAAAGTGAATAAAGCAAATGGTAATATAAAAAGACTTTCAATTAATAAACCAACATCTGTATCTACGTTAACTTTTTTCCTTAATAAATTGTAAAAACCCCAACTAAGTGCCACAATTATTCCCACCCAAGGTATTGAATTAAAATTAACAAACAAAAGGAATAAAATTGAAATTAAAACTAATATTATAGAGATAATTCTTTTTTTATTAATTTTTTCATTATAAAAAATATATCCTAAGAAAACACTTAAAATAGGCATAATGAAATAACCAAAACTTGCGTCAATAATTCTTTCAGTTCCTACTGCATATATCCATGTTGCCCAATTAATAAATATTAATAATCCTGAAAAAAATAACCAAACAAGTTTTTTCTTATTGGATATAATTTCAAAAAAGATATTCCATTTAGAAAAATAGAAAGTAGTAATAATCAATACAGCTGAAGTCCAAATGCAACGATGTATAACAACTTCAACTGGTCCAGCAAATGATATGTATTTAAAATAAATAACACCTATTACGCCCCACCAAAAAGAACCCAAAGCAGTTAATGTCATGCCTTTATTGAAGTTTTTATTTTTCATTATATTAATATTTAAGCTATTAATTCATTTAATGATTAATTTATCAATTTTATTGTTGAATTAAAATTTTATAATAATAGAACCTTGTTTACGGAGGGATGGCAGAGCGGTTGAATGCACCAGTCTTGAAAACTGGCAAAGGGGCAACTCTTTCCTGAGTTCGAATCTCAGTCCCTCCGCCACTATTGGCTTATATATTCAAAATTTCTAAATAATTCAGTAACTCTATTTTTTTCAATTTTTATCATTATTACTAAGCCTTGATTAAATTTGTAAAGATTCTCATCATCTAGGTCTAATAAATCACACAAAAGTGTCAGCTCATCATCTGTTAACTGATTAATATATATATTAGTAAATGAACCTAACAATTTATCCATTTCTTTCGTACCCCTATAGTTGGCACGATAAATTATTTTATTTTTTAAATCCTTTATATTAATGGTCATATATTTTTATATATTATGTCTAGCATGAAAAATAAAAATAATTATGATTATTTATTAGCAGATTTAACAAAATTAAGTGGTGTGGGCAAAAAAACCATGGAAATTTTAAAAAAAAAAAAAGTCAATAATATTTTTGACTTGTTGTGGAGATTGCCAAAATCATACACAGACAGAACTTTGGTAAGTACGATTTGTGATTTAAAAATTGGTTTAATTCAAACTATTAGAATAGTTCCACTAAAGTATCAGTTTCCTAGAGTAAGAAACCTACCAAATAAGGTTAACTGCCAAGATCAAACGGGAAAGATTGATTGCATATTTTTTAACAGTCATGAAGGTTATGTAAGAAAAATTTTACCATTAAATGAGGAAGTTACAATTAGTGGAAAGATTAACAATTATAAAGGAAGATACCAAATAACGAACCCTACATACATCTCACAAGATAGTTCATTAATAGAAAATATAGACAATAAATATTCATTAACAGAAGGAATTACAGAAAAAACTTACAATAAAATCATAAATCAAATTTTAAAAAATTTACCAATACTTACTGAGTGGCATGACAAAGAAGTATTAAAAAAATTTGACAACGAAAGTTGGAATGAATCTATAGTAAAATTACATGATCCCACTAATATCGAAAACTATAAATCGAACTTTTATAAAAGATTAGCGTACGATGAAATATTAGCTTCTTTTTTAGTTAATTCTGAGATTAGAAAAAAGATAAAAAAAATTAAAAAAATTTCTAAAAAATTTACAGATAAAGCACAGAATAATATTACTGATAAATTAGATTTTAATCTTACAAATGATCAAAAAAAATCTTTAAATGATATTAATGAAGATTTAAATTCAAAAAGTAAAATGTTCAGACTGTTACAAGGTGATGTAGGAAGTGGTAAAACTATAGTATCTTTAATATCCTCATTAAGTGTTATCAATTCAGGTTTTCAAGTTGCCTTAATGGCTCCAACTGAAATATTAGCAAGACAGCATTACACATTAGCAAAAAAATTATTCCCCAAAAATATATGTATCGAATTACTTTCGAGCAAATGTGAACATATTGAAAAAAAAAGAATTGTTAAGGAATTAGAAGATAATAAAATACATATGGTTTTTGGTACTCATGCAATTTTTCAAAAAAAAATAATTTTCGCTAATTTGGGATATATTATTATTGATGAGCAGCATAAATTTGGAGTAAGACAAAGAAAGCTTCTGTCTGATAAAGGTGGTGATAATTGTGATGTGCTTTTAATGTCAGCCACACCAATACCTAGAACTTTAACGATGTCAGTCTATGGTGACATGGATGTTTCTATTATCAGGGAAAAACCTAGTAACAGAAAAGATGTTAAAACTTATAGTAAATTAGAAAATAAAATAAATGATGTTATTAATTTTGTTAAAAAAGAAATAAAAGAGGGAAATCAAATATTTTGGGTATGTCCTTTAATTGAGGAATCAAAAAAATTAGATCATCAGTCTTCTGTTAGTAAATATAAATTTCTTAATGAAATTTTTCCAAATAAAGTTGCCCTACTACATGGAAAAATTGACAATGTGGAAAAAGAACAGATATTAAATAGATTCTTGAATAGAGAGTTTTCAATTTTAGTTTCAACAACAATTATAGAAGTTGGTATAGACTTTCCTAACGCGAATGTAATAATAATAGAAAATGCTAATAAATTTGGATTATCTCAACTACACCAATTAAGAGGTAGAGTTGGTCGTGGAACTAAGCAAGCAAGCTGTATACTGATGTTTAAAAATAATTTAACTGTGAATGCTAAAAAGAGAATTAATATACTAAAAAATTCTAATGATGGATTTGAAATTTCTGAAGAAGATATGAAATTAAGGGGCTTTGGAGATTTACTTGGGTTTAAACAAAGTGGTACTAAAAATTTTCGATTAGCTGACCCTATTCAAAACGAAGATTTATTTTTGATGGCAGAAAAACAAATTAAAGAAATTGAATTAAAAAATATTAATATTAATAAATATAAAGCATTACTAAAATTATATGATCAAGCAGATATAATTAACGATGTAGTTTAGTATTTTGGAGTAGATGTTCCAGCTGAAACTATAAACTTAGATGCTTCTTCAAAAGTCATGTCTAAATAAATTAAATCTTCTTTTGGAAACATTAATAAAAAACCACTTGTTGGATTTGGAGTGGTTGGTACAAAAACATTAACAAGACTTATATTTGTTTTAGATTTAATTTCACCAGAATTTTCTTTAGTAGCAAATCCTACGGCCCATGTGCCTTTTCTAGGATATTCCACCAAAACAACACTTTTTTTATTACTGTCTTGATTTCTAAAAGAGTCTGTCATTTGACCAATGGCAGAATAAATAGTTCTTAATATAGGTATCTTTTTAAACAGATCATCGATTAATTGTAAAAATTTTTTACCTAAAAAAGATAATGACAAACCACCAACAATTGTAATAAAAATGACTGTTAAAATAATCTCTATTCCAGGTATATAATAAGGAAGGTAAGTATTTGGATTTAGTCCTGAGGGAACTAGATTTGTTGAAAAACTAATTAAAAATTTGCTTAGATAAAGCGTAAACCCTATCGGTATTAAGACAATCACACCGGTAAAAAAATAATTTCTAAGTTTTAGAGCAAAAGATTTTTTTTTCTTAATAGGCATAAATTTTTTAATGATAACTAGAATATATTACAAATGAAACCGCTACAAAGAAAATAAATGCTAGTATTTTATTGTTTAAATTCATAAATTTAGTATTTATACAAATAACAAATTTTTATTAAAATGAATAGAAGAAAATTTTTAAACTATGTGTGTTGTGGATGTTCAGGATTAATGATTAATGCTTGCTCTACTACACCTATTACCGAAAGAAGACAGTTTAAAATAATCCCTGAAGCTAAACTAAATGCCCAGGCAGCTCAAATTTACGAAAAAGTTAAAGAAAAAGAGAAAATGAGTGATGACATTAAAACTCTAAATGAAATAAAAAATATTGGTAAGAGAATGGAAGACTCTATATCTGAATATTTTGATAAAGCTGGGATTCAAGATCCAACAATTAACTTTGATTGGGAGTATATATTAATTGAAAACAAAAAAATGAAAAATGCATGGTGCATGCCTGGTGGTAAAATTGCTGTCTACACAGGTATTTTAGATGTTACTAAGAATACTGACGGTTTAGCTTCGGTAATGGGCCATGAAATAGCTCATGCTGTTGCAAAACATTCGGTGGAGAGAGCTAGTAGAGGGGTACTTTTAAATACAGGTACACAATTATTTGATATTTTTTCAGGTGGAAAATTATCACAAGTTAATAGAGTTACTGGAATGAATACCGTAGGCATACTCTCTCAGATAGGAATTATGAATCCTTTTTCAAGAATACAAGAAAGTGAAGCAGATTATTTAGGCATGATTTTTGCATCGTTGTCTGGTTATGATATTCGTGAAACAAAAAAATTATGGGAAAGAATGAAAGCAGCCAATAAAGGGAAAGAGCCACCTCAATTTATGAGCACACACCCATCATCTTCTAAAAGAATTAAAGATTTAAAAGAATGGGAAAATTCTGTTATTTTAGATTACCCACCAATAACGATAAATTAAGTTATTTTGATGGTGAGCCCTGATGGACTCGAACCATCGACCCATTCCTTAAAAGGGAATTGCTCTACCAACTGAGCTAAGGGCCCACATAGAAATTAAAGAAGTTGAGATGAGAGTCTTTTTTTATTTAATTTTAAAAAAAAACTTTGGTGGAGTCTTCTTTAAAATTTTTAAATTTCTTTACACTTAAAAATTTAAACAATAAAAAAATATCAAAACTTAAATAATTTTTATTACCAAAAACAATTATTTATTCCATAACTTCAGTAATTGCAAATATTTAAATTACAACTTATTAATGTATTCATCGTGAAATTTATCAAATGTTCTTTTTTTGATATTTTCTCTAATTGTAGACATTAATTCTTGATAAAAATTGATATTATGAAGTGTAAGTAGAGTTGAGCCTAATATTTCATTTGTATTAAAAAGGTGATTTAAATAGTTTTTTGAATACTTATTTAGGTTCAAGTTTGAACAATTACTATCTAGTGGTGTGTTATCATTTTTAAATTTATTGTTTTTAATATTTAAACGGCCATTCCAAGTAAATGCCAACCCTGTTCTACCCGATCTTGTTGGCATCACACAGTCAAACATATCAATACCTCTTTTAACTGCCCCCAATATGTCTGAGGGTGTACCAACACCCATTAAATATCTTGGCTTGTGTTCTGGCATAGCCTCTTTAATATCATCTAAAACATTAAACATTTCTCTTTGACTTTCGCCAACAGCTAAACCTCCAATAGCATAACCATCAAAACCAATTTTCGTTAACTCCTTAA
>Ga0307986_10002338_pt1 | contig 13616 bp, 10 predicted proteins | sample EllFjometageno82_FD_203170 | JGI IMG/M metagenome (GOLD analysis project Ga0307986, IMG submission 203170) | Marine microbial communities from Ellis Fjord, Antarctic Ocean - #82 | ecosystem: Environmental > Aquatic > Marine > Unclassified | place: Southern Ocean | collected 2014-10-09
TGGTGATTGAATTGCTCATGCTAAGTCAATAATAACCTGATGCACCCATGACTGCTAGCTCCTTAGCCTCTCAATGACTTGAAGATTCAGGCAATCATGAACATAATGATGGGCGAATACTTATAGATAGAGGAAAGATCATGCAGAAGTTCCATGCAACATTATGTTTTACATTCTCTGTTGTCGGATGCTCCAAGTCTGCTGAGGATAGACCTAAGACTATTCATGAGCGCCTTTGGTCTTCAACCACTCGCTATATACCTTAAGTGCCAATGCACCCACTTCTCAAACTTCTACAACAAGGCCTGGCTATGGTGTTGCTATGTTGCACCCTCAACATCAGCGCTGAAACCTTCTCTAACACCTCGGATGTAGCCAACGGCAAAAGTTTTATACAGCTGATGAAGTGGCAGCTAGGTAAATCCAATAATCCAGAGCCGATTAAAATTGCAACCTCGGATGAATGGCAGAATCTTTCCAAGGAATCGAGTCACTATGCAGTCTGGGTAGGGCATGCAACCTTTCTCATTAATAACAATGATCTGAACATTCTGACCGACCCGATCTTTTTTGATCGAGCCTCACCCCTGTCTTTTGCAGGCCCTAAAAGGCTCATTCCGCCAGCCATTCCCTTGGCAGACTTGCCGAAAATTGATGTGGTGGTTATTAGTCATAATCATTACGATCATTTTGATATGCGATCTCTAAAGGCCCTATACAAACTAAACCCTGAAACCTATTTCTTAGTGCCGATGGGCGATAAAAAACGTCTAGCAAGAGCAGGATTCACGAATGTGCATGAGTTTTTGTGATGGCAAGACATGACCATACAAGACACTGTCTTCACCTTTACTCCAGTGCAGCATTGGTCTAAAAGAGGTTTGGCCGATCGCAATAAAAGCTTGTGGGGTGGCTGGTTCATCAAAACCAATAATCTAGCCCTTTATCATGCTGCTGATACCGGCTATTCATCTGATTTTACCACCACATATCAGAGACTTGGCTCTCCTGATTACTCCTTCATACCCATTGGCGCTTATGATCCTAGATGGTTCATGAAATCCAGTCATGTGAACCCAGAGGAGGCTGTGCAAATAGCCTTGGATCTCAAAACACCTCACTCATTCGGGATGCATTGGGGCACTTTTATCTTGACCGATGAGAACGTAGATGAGCCACCGCTAAGACTCAAACAAGCCTTGATTGATCAGAATCTGGAACCTGACTTTTTTCGCTCGCCTAAGCCCGGCGAAGTTCTCTCTTTGGCTAAATAAATCGTATAATTAGCGGATGGATCAATTAAATGTATTTGGAGAGGTGATGGCTGTTTGTTGCGAGAGCCCTATGACAGGCTTTACTCGTAACGGCCACTGCGAAACCATGGAATCAGATCATGGCATACATACTGTTTGCACCCACATGACAGAAGAATTCCTGGCTTACTCAAAATCTAAAGGCAACGACTTATCAACCCCTATGCCAGAATATGGCTTTCCGGGACTCAAAGAGGGTGATGATTGGTGTTTATGCGCTCCAAGGTGGGTAGAGGCCTATCAAGACAATTGCGCCCCTAAAATCTATCTCACGAAAACGCATGAGAAAACATTAGAGTTAGTGTCCATGAAAATTTTAAGAGACTACGCCTTAGATATTAACTAGTTTGTAACCAATAAAGTGCCTAAAACTTCTATAGAAGCTTTTTTATATTTTAACTTGCTTGCTTGCAACTCTTAGCATGTGACCTGACTTACAGATTTGTTCATCTCAATAGGTAATATAGTTTTTATTTAAACATATAGTGTTAAGATTCTTTGTTTAACTTAAGGAGAAATAGATGAAGAATTTATCAATGTTATTTAGCCTGCTTGTCATATTTGCAGTGCAAGTTGACGCAGCACCATCAAAAGCTGAAGCAGAAGTTTCCAAAGCTTTTACTGAGTATTTTCAAGCACGTCAAAAGCAGGACTACAAAACTGTTGTAGCGCTAGAAAGTAATTCAGGAACTATGAACACTAACTCTGACGGCAGCTTTCATAAACCTTTAAACAAGCAATCAGAAGCAGATTGGAAAGCGTCTCAACTAGGTGGCACCTTAGCAGCTTATCACCCTGATTTTACTGAGCTAGCCGATGGTGTTGTGCATGTAAGATTTTATTACGAAGGTGTTATTGAGACACCTAGCGTTACTAGAGACTACAGAACTCGCGCAACTATGAACTGGGTAAAAGAAAGTGGAAAGTGGGCTGCTAAAACAATGCATTTTTCAGCAGCTAGCTTTGGTGATGTTACTGTCACTTCAGCAAGTGACTTTGAAGACTAGTTAGTTTTTCTTCAGGCCTCAGGTATCGCTTGAGGCCTGTTGATCCAAGGTAGGATCAATATATTAATAACTGAATAAACCATTAAGCTTATAGCAACTTGAGCTAAGCTAATCTCAAGATACGCATACACACCAACCATCAGAAATAACGCAAGTCGTGTTGCTTCCATGACAAAACCTTTCTTTCCATCAAGCCACAGCGAAGTGCAATACATGGTGAATGCCATCATGGTAACGGTCACAAAAAGTTGCTGATAATTTAATTCACCGCTTTCTAATAGTGTGAATCCAACATAGCTCAATGCAAACAATTGAAAGAAGGCATAGCACTTAATTTTGGTTGGGACTTTGGGATTGTATTTTTTAAATGTTGCAGCATTAAAATCATCTTTTTCTGATGACACTGAAAGGGAGGAAGGTTGCCAACCTGTTTTTGCAAAGGGGACAAAGAATTTCTCTTTCCAGCTTTGCGCATACCAGACATCTTTCAACATCTTTACATAGATATGAAGATTGGCCCAAATTGGATTAAATGTATCAATTTTGCCTCTGATACCGTAGATGGGAGCCACTGTGTCATCTTCTTCTTTGTAGGTCCCAAACATTCGATCCCAGATAATAAATACCCCACCATAGTTTTTATCAATGTAGCATTCATTTTGTGCATGATGAACGCGGTGATTTGAGGCCGTAACAAAAAAATTTTCATACCAGCCCAGTTTAGGAATGTGTTCGCTGTGGACCCAGAATTGATAAATAAGATTAATAGATGCAACGCTCACAAATACATAAGAGGGCACGCCAATCAAAAACACTGGGATGTAGAAGACCCAAGTCACCAAGGCTCCAGTTCCTGTTTGCCTTAACGCAGTACTTAAGTTGTAATCTTCACTTTGATGATGAGCCACATGAGATGCCCAAAATATTTGTCTTTCATGGCTGATTCTGTGAAACCAGTAATAAGCAAGGTCATAAACCACAAACGCAAAGACCCATACTAGCGGTGAGTTAGCATCCATTCGCCATAAGCTATTGTTTGTTTCAATTAGATAAAAGACATAACCGCCAAGGCTGATAATTATTAACTTGTTTGTAGTCCTTAATGTACCCATAAAAAGACTGCTAATTGCATCATTGAGTCGATAGGTGTTTTTCTTTTTTAAGATGCCATAAGTCAGCTCAATTAATATGGCGATTAAAAAAAACGGAACGGCATAGGGTACATAATCCATTTAGAAATTAGGAAGGATAACTCTTGTGCATAGCTGTAAACCTTGAATAACAAACTCTTTTACCCGCATCGTCAGTTATGTCTATGTTCCAAACTGAAGTTGAACCACCAATATGAACAGGCACAGCCTTGGCATGCACGAACCCCTTGGTTGGAGAAGAGATGTGATTGGCATTGATTTCAATCCCAACTGGGTATTTTTTTGTACTGTCCATCGAGAGGCCAGCAGCAATACTGCCAATGCTTTCTGCCAGGACACAGGATGCTCCGCCATGTAGAATGCCATAGGGTTGTTTTGTTTTTTCTAGCACTGGCATTTTTGCAACGATGTAATCATCGCCAATCTCAGTAACTTCAATGCCCAAATGCTTGTCCATGTTGACAGATGAGTTTTTGAAATCCTCAATGGGCATCGGTTTGAACCAAATAGAATTTTTCATTAAATCATTTTATATCAAAGACAGAACAAGGAAAGCCTCATAGTTTTTGGTACACTAGCGTTTTTTTAAAGACACCAACAATGCTTTCATTTTCTAATCTAGCTCTACGCAGAGGCCCCAATCTTCTATTCGAAGATGTGTCCTTTGTGATTCATAGAGACAAGAAGGTTGGACTCATTGGGGCCAACGGGGCAGGGAAGACGAGTCTGTTTAAAATGATCACGGGTGAATTGGATGTGGATGAGGGTTACCTTGATTACCCGCAAGATCTCAGAATTTCTTATTTAGCCCAGGAAGTTGCTGGCACCGATCAGGTGGCCGTTGAGTATGTGCTCGAAGGCGATAAGCAGCTCATTGAAATACAGGAACGAATCAAAGCCGCTCAGAACAATGAACAATTTGATAAGTTGGGCGAATTGCATGAAATGTTCAATTCGCTTGATGGACACTCGGCCCTATCGAAAGCCGAGCAGCTCATGGTGGGATTGGGGTTTAGCCAAGACGATCTTCATAAAACGGTTAAAGATTTCTCGGGTGGATGGAGAGTGCGTTTAAACCTAGCGAGAACATTGATGCAACCTTCGGATTTATTATTACTCGATGAGCCAACCAACCATTTGGATCTCGATGCCATTGTTTGGTTATCGGATTGGATTAAATCATTCAAAGGTGCCTTGCTCCTTATTTCTCATGACCGCGAATTTTTAGATGAGTGTGTGAATACCATCGCTCACATCAGCAAACAATCCATTGAGCTTTATACAGGCAACTACTCACAGTTTGAGGAAGTTAAAGCGCTTAGATTAGCTGAAGTAGCAGCCAGCTATAAAAAACAACAACGTCAGATTGAGCACATGCAGGATTTTGTTAGACGTTTTAAGGCCAAGGCCACCAAGGCCAAGCAAGCGCAAAGTCGAGTGAAAGCCTTAGAGAGGATGGAGGTCATTGCCCCAGCGCATGTTGATTCCCCGTTTCATTTTACGATTCCTCAATCCGATAAGCTATCTGACCCATTACTCACGCTTGATCGCGCCAATCTTGGCTACGCTGAAACTGTCTTATCCCAAGTGAATATCAGCTTGCATCCAGGCGACCGTATAGGCCTTCTTGGCCCTAATGGTGCTGGTAAATCTACATTGATTAAAAGCCTTGTAGGCGCCATCTCCTTGCTTGAGGGCGATAGATTTCAAGGCGCCAATTTGAAAGTGGGTTATTTCTCACAACACCAGGTTGATGATCTAGATTTAACTAAAACTGCTTATGAATGTATCCATCAAATGGATACGCAAAAAACTGAACAACAAGTGCGTACTTATCTTGGCGGCTTTGATTTTAAGAACGACAAGGTGAAAGATTGTATCGAGCTATTTTCCGGTGGCGAGAAGGCGAGATTGGCTTTGGCTATGATTGCTTACCAAAGACCTAATCTATTATTGCTTGATGAGCCCACCAACCATTTGGACATGGAAATGAGACAGGCTTTAACAATGGCCCTCCAATCATTTGGTGGTGCAATATTATTAATTTCTCATGATCGTCACTTGCTGGCCAACAACGTGGATCAATTCTTGTTGATTGATGATGGCGCGGTCATAGAATATGACGGTGATTTAAATGACTATAGCAGTCGCATCCTCGCCAACCTCAGCAGAGCCAATCCTAAGAAATCAGGCGCCAAACAAAAATCAGGTGGCTCGAACAAGAAAGCAGACCAGAAATTGCTCCGACAAATCAAAGCTGAGATCATGGCTGCTGAAAAAAGATTGAAGCGCTTGCAAGATAAAATTGCTGAAGTTGAAGGGGTGTTGCAGTCACCTGATACCTATGAGGGTAACTTCCAAGATGATCTGCATGATTTGATTAGAAGCCAAACAGAGTTGAAATCTCAAATTGAAGAAGTAGAAGCCGTTTGGTTGGGCTTAAGCGAAAAACTCGAGCTTACTCAGTCTGCCTAGAACTTAACAGGCATCTCTTGAATGGCATGCACGAAGTTGTTCGGTGCCACTTTCCATTCTCCATTCATGTGAATATCAGGAAAACGCTTGAGAATTTGCATATAGGACTCCTCTAACTGCATTAGAGCCACAGGCTTGCCCACACAGGTGTGGCGACCAATCCCAAAGGCTAAGTGCTTGTCCGCATTCTCACGCTCTATGTTAAAGGTATCAGGGTTGGTAAAAATGGCAGGGTCTCTATTGGCAGCCCCATACCACATGACAATTTTCTCGCCTGGGCCCATCAATTGATCTCCGACCTGTGTCTCGCAGGTGGTGGTTCTGCGCATGTGCATGACCGGTGAGATCATGCGAATACACTCTTGCAGAAAGTTAGGCATGAGTTCTGGCTGATCAATAAGTTTTTGTCGTTGATCTGGGTTCTCTGTTAAGAGTTTAATCGCGCCGCTTAAAGTATTTCTGGTGGTGTCATTGCCTGCAAAAATAATCAGCAACCAAGACCCATCGAGAAATTCAGGGCTTAGCTTTTGACCCTCAAGCTCTGCGTTGGCTATGGCTGAGAGCAAGTCGTCCTCTGGGTTTTTTCTCTTGCTGTTAAGAATATCTCTACCGTATTCAAACATCTCATCGATCATGTTGTTAAACATATCAATCATCTCAGTGTTGACGGCCTCATTGGAGGCTTCAGCATCTTGTTCCTTTTTCATCTGATCTACTTGGATGTATTGGGCTAACTCTAAGAACTCCATCCAGGTGACCAGCTTGGGTCTATCAGCCTCTGGAATACCCAGTATTTCTGACAAGGTATAAATGGGAAGCTGCTGAGCAAAGTCATGGACAAAGTTACATTCTCCCTTGGGCTCCATGGCATCCAGCAGGGCTGTGACTTTAGCACTCACTTTAACTCTGAGATCAGAGACGTAGTTGGGTTTAAAAAATGGCATGTGTTCGCGTCTAAGATTGATGTGCAAATCCCCATCAAGATTCAGCATGTGATCAATGGCAGAGCGCCAAAGTTTAGGGTGGCGTCTATCTTCTCTGCCTAAGCTCATCATGGTTCCTGTGCCAATTTGCGATGAGAAGGTTTTGGGGTCTGAGGAGACCTTCAAAATATCCGCATGGCTGGTCAGTGACCAGAAACCTGGCTCGACATCATTGGCGATGGGCGGGTGCCAAAAGATAGGAGCTTGCTCACGCATCTCTTTAAATTCTTTGTGCGGCTGGCCCTTTGTAAAAAGATCCAGGTCAGTCAGGTTAATCGGAGTCTTAAAATCATAAGCAACGGCGTGTTGTTTCTCGCTAAACTTCGTGTCAGCAATCTCGTTGCTAATCGATACAGGCTTGCTCATTAGTTAATAACCTTCACTTCACCTAAATTTAGAGCTCTGATTGGCGCTTCTATTTTTGCTAGATCTCCCACAATCAACCAGGTCCATTGATCGGGTTTAATATAGATTTGCGCTTTTTCTTGAACTTGAGACAAGGTAGGCCCATCTAAGAGTTGCGGAAGTTCATTTAGGTAATCCAGGTTTCTGTTGTAAGTCACAATATTAGAAACGGCACCTTTTAATGCACCCAAAGTTTCAAATTGACCTGGCAGTCTAAGCGTCTTAGATGCTTTGCCCTTCGCTAGCTCATCTTCTGTGATGGGCTTGATAGAAAGGTAGTCCGCATACTCTTTCACAATTTCTGCCATAGATTCGGAGGTTTTATCAGTTTGAACCGGGGCCGTAACTAACATGGCCCTTTGACCCTTGGCATCACCAAGGCGCGTTCTTACACCATAAGACCAACTCTTGTCCTCTCTGAGGTTCATGTTAAGGCGAGCGGTAAAAGAACCACCAATTGCATAATTCATATAGTTCAGTGCTATCTCTTCATCGGTTGCGGTGGCCGGCAGCAGTTGACCTGCAACAATATAAGACTGCTGAGCATTGGGCTTATCAATCAGGTAAATCGTTCGGGTCTTAGGCAGCTCAACTTTTGTCAGCGTCTTAAGAGTGAAATTTAATTGAACCGACCAGTCACCAAACTTTGATTCAAGCAGATCTACTAATTCAGCAAGGTTAATATCACCGGCAACAGCAAAGGTGAGATTTGCAGGATTAATAGCCCTTGCGTGGACATTCACAATATGGTCTCTGGTGATAGCTGAAATAGTTTCTGATATCCCGCTGCCTGTTAAAGGCTTGCCGTATGGATGCTCTTCACCGTAAAGCAACTTACCGATGTTCCTGTAAGCAATCGATGTAGGGCTATTTTCCTCTTGAACAATGGAAGCAAGCGTTTGCATTTTAATTCGATCTATTTCTGCTGAAGGAAAGGTTGGATAAATCAATGCCTCTTTTGCAAGATCCAGCGTTTTAGATAGATTGGCTTTGAGTGAAGAGAGGGAGGCCACTGAGTTATCAAGGTCAGAGCCAAAGCTTAGGTTTGATCCGAGTGAATCTAAGGCCTCGTCAAATTGCAAGGATGAATATTTTTTAGTGCCTTCGTTCAGCATGCTCATCATGAAATTGGTGTATCCAAGCTCATCGTTATCTTCTTGAGCATAACCAAAGTTAAATTCAAAGTTCATTTCAACCAATGGCACACCTGTACGCTGAGCCAAGACTACCTTTGCTCCATTGGACAAGGTGGCCGTTTGCAATTCAGGGAATGTGAACTCTACTTTATCTGTAGGGTAAGGAATACCAGCTGCTCGATCCAAGTCTGTTGAATTTACAGCAAACTTTTCAGTCGGCAAGATGGTTAATACGTAAGGAGTGCCATCAATCCATTGAGCAAAAGTTGCTTTCATCTTGGCTGGCGTCACAGCATCAAGGTACGAAGCATTTTTTTGATAACAGCTTGGATCCCCGGTAAAGGTTTGACAGGTTGCAAGAAGATCGGATTTACCACCGAAACCACCAATTCTCTGGATGCCTCTAATAAAACCTGCGAGGGTTTTAGTTTTTTCTGCTTTTAAAAGCTTGGCATTAGGCCCTTTTTTAATAAAGTCGCTCATGACATCATCCATGGCTGCCTCAACTAGCGCAGGATCAACCCCAGCTACAACGTCTGCAACAATAAAAAACAAGCCCGCTATCTCTCGATCATAATAAAAAGATGACACGCTTGTTGCAATTTGTTTGTCGTACACCAATTCTTTGTATAGAGGTGAGTTCTTACCACCAACTAATACACTCGATGCAAGATCAAAGTGCGCTGCTGCTTCGGTGTCTCGCTCTGGGACATTCCATATTTTATAAATTCTGGCTTGCGGCACATCGTCAAACATGACTTCTCTTTTTTCTTCTGAACGTTTAGCAATCCATTTTTCTGGCTTGATAAGCGGAGGGCCAGAAGGAATGTCAGCAAAGTATTCGGCTACTTTTAGTTTGGCTGTTTCTAGATCTATGTCACCAGCCAAAGCAAGCACAGCATTGTTTGGGCCATAATAAGTTTTAAACCAGTCTTGGACATCCTCAAGCGATGCTGCATCCAGATCATCCATTGATCCAATGGTCGACCATGAATAGGGGTGCCCCTGTGGAAAAGCGGATTCACTGATTCTGGTGAATGCTTTGCCATAAGGTCGATTTTCACCTTGTCGTTTTTCATTTTGCACAACACCACGCTGCTCATCTAGTTTTTCTTGATTAACCACACCCAGCAAATGGCCCATTCGATCAGACTCCATCCACAGGGCAAGATCTAAAGCATTGGTAGGGACGTTTTGAAAGTAATTTGTTCTATCAGAGTTGGTTGTACCATTTTGATCCGTCGCGCCAATTTTCTCAAAAGGCTCAAAGTACTCACTGTTATAGTTTTCTGTACCGTTAAACATTAAATGCTCAAACAAATGAGCAAACCCAGTCTTACCTAAATTCTCATTTTTTGAACCCACGTGATACCAGACATTCACTGCAACCATGGGCACCTTTTTGTCTTCGTGAACAATAACAGTTAGACCATTATCCAATTTAAAAGACTCGTATTTAATCTCAGGCAAATTATCCAGCGAGGATGTTTGCGCAGAAAGAATGAACAGAGAGTTGATTGCCAAAGCTTGAATAAAAGTTTTCATGAATAAGTACCCCAATGATTTAGAAATATATTTTATACTCTTGTTAAACCAATATACACGTCATCATGAAAATAAATAGACAGACATTAGCGCTCTATAAATCTTGCCTTGCATTTGCTCTTTTGATTCCGATTCTTTTTGTGACCAGCTGCTCTGAACCCCTAAGCGACACAACAGATGGACGCTTGAGATACTGGATATCAACCTTATCCTCAGATGAGTATGAGGGGCGGGCGCCTGGAACTACTGGCGGCCAACTCACCAAAAATTTTATTTCTCAAACCTTTCAAGATCTTGATCTTGACCCGATAGATGATAATTATTTTTTAGATGTCCCAACTTCAGAGATTACATTAAAAGATTCTTCCTATTTAACTCTTTCATTTCGTGGCAATGATCGCAAGATGAAAACAGGGGAGGAAGTAGTCTTTTGGACCAAGCAAGCCAGGGATTATAGAAAAATTAGAGACAGTGAAGTGGTCTTTGTAGGGTATGGCATCGTGGCTCCTGAATATAAATGGAACGACTATGAAGGACTCGATGTGAAAGGTAAGACCGTCGTTATTCTGGTAAATGATCCAGGATTTGCAACCGGAAAAATAAGATTATTTAATGGTAAATCAATGACTTACTACGGAAGATGGACCTATAAATACGAAGAAGCGGCACGCCAAGGTGCAGCTGCTGCGATCATCGTTCATGAAGAAGCTCCAGCAGCCTATCCATGGAGCGTGGTTGAAAATAGTTGGCAAGGACCGCAATTGGATCTGCAGCGTAATGATTTAGGTGCTGATCGGGTCACTCTAGAAGGCTGGATACGTCACGATGTGTTGGATGATGTCTTAAGCTTTACAGGTTTCAACTATGAATCATTAAAAGATATTGCTTTAGAGAAAACCTTTTCAGCCTTTCCATTACGGGGGTTAACGCTTAGCAGTGAGATCTTTAATGAGGTCAGATACCTTCAATCCCATAATATTGCTGCAATGAAAAAAGGCTCAGTTCGCCCAGATGAATATGTTCTATTTATGGCGCATTGGGATCATTTGGGAATGCGCCCGAATGCCTTGCCAGGCGAGGATGCAATTATTAATGGAGCGGTCGACAATGCAACAGGCGTGGCTTCAATCTTAGAGTTTGCTAAAAGATTTTCAGAAGTAGAAACAGACCGTTCTATTATCTTTTTAGCTGTAACGCTTGAGGAGTCAGGCATGCTTGGCTCTCAGTACTTTGCGACATATCCTCCGATTGACCTTGCCAAGGTGGTGGCGGGGTTTAATTTTGATGGCATTCTGCCAACTGGCTTAACTAACGACATGGTTGTTGTTGGCTATGGCGCATCTGAGCTGGAGGATTTACTTGAGGCTGAGCTCCAAAAAGCTAACCGATACATAAACCCTGATCCCAACCCTGAAAAAGGCTACTTCTATAGATCGGATCATATTAGCTTGGCCAAAAGAGGTGTTCCCATGCTTTATGCAGATGGCGGCTTTGATCTTGTTGTGGGCGGCAGGGAGGCTGGTTTTGCCCTAGAGGAAGCGTATCGATTAAATGCTTATCATGACATCGCTGATGAATACAGTGATGACTGGGATCTCTCAGGTCTCAACCAATCAATCGATGTGATTTATAATATTAGCTCCCAACTTGCTAACACCTCAGACTGGCCTAACTGGTATGAGGGCAATGAGTTTAGAGGCATTAGAGATCAATCAAGGGCTAATTAATTTACAAATAAGCGGAGCACAAGAAGGATGACACACCAAGACATAGTCGTAGTCGGCGCTGGTATTTCGGGTATTGCAGCTGCCTACAATCTTCAAAAGAGCTGCCCCACAAAATCTTTTACTATCTTTGAAGGTAGAAGTAATTTAGGTGGCACCTGGGATCTGTTCAAATATCCTGGAATCAGGTCAGATTCAGATATGCATACCCTGGGCTTTAGATTTAAACCTTGGATTCACGATAAATCCATAGCAGATGGCCATTCTATCTTAGAGTACTTAAATGAGACGGTCGATGAATTCAATCTAAGAGAAAAAATTGTTTTTAATCACAAGGTAGTTTCTGCAAATTGGATCACACCAGAGAACCTTTGGCATCTTGAAATCCTGCATGGCGACATTGCAACCAAGATGACCTGTAATTTTCTTTTTATGTGTGGCGGCTACTACAGTTATGAAAATCCATACCAGCCAAATTTTCCAGGGCAGCAAAATTTTTTAGGGCCTATTATTCATCCTCAGTTCTGGGACGAAGGCTTGGATTATTCGAACAAGAGAATCGCAGTCATAGGCAGTGGCGCAACAGCAGTGACATTAGTCCCAGCTTTGGCTAAAAAAGCAGAACATGTATATATGTTGCAGCGATCTCCAACCTACATAGCATCCTCCCCATCAGAAGATCCATGGAACCAAGCGCTTAAAAAAATCTTTTCGATTAAATTGACTTACTTCATTATTCGATGGAAAAATATTTTATGGCAAAGCTTCACCTTTAATCTTGCCAAGAAATATCCTGAAACTATTAAGAAGCGTTTGCTCGAGCAAGTTCAAGAGCTACTTGGTCCTGACTTTAATATAGAAAAACACTTTACACCCACCTACAATCCTTGGGATCAAAGAATCTGCCTTGTGCCTGATGGCGATCTATTTGAATCTCTTAAAACTGGCTCTTCCTCGGTCAAAACAGATCTAATAGATTCTTTTAATGAGAATGGGATAGCCCTAAAGTCAGGAGAACAGCTGAACGTTGATCTAATTGTTACAGCAACCGGAATAGAGCTTAACGCCTTGAGTAATATCGATGTTTCAATGGATGGCATAGCGGTTGAGCCTCATAATAGGCTAGCCTATAAGGGCATGATGCTGGGCGGCATTCCTAATTTAGCTTTTTCCTTTGGGTACGTGAATGCATCTTGGACTTTAAGAGCAGATTTAACCTGTGAATATGTTTGTCGATTGCTTAACCAAATGGATAAGCAGGGTGTAACTACCTGTTGTCCAGTAGAAGATCCTCAGGCACTTGCTGAGGATGACTACATCGGCTTTAGCTCCGGGTATGTTCAAAGGGCTTTAAATCGAATGCCCAAGCAAGGAAAAAAATCTCCATGGAGAAATTATCAAAACTATTTATTGGATATTTTGTATGTAAGAGTGTTCTCTATAAAGGATAAAACATTGCGCTTTTACAATCCTAAAAATTAATTTGAAAATTCGCTACCTGCTTCCTCTGCTTTTATGGGCACTTGGCATAGTTAATTTAGTACAGCCTTTCGATGGCTTTCTCTACTACTTTTCAACTTTTATTTTTTGGTTGTTGCTTGTCTCGCACTTAATCGAGTGCATTGTTCTTAGAAAGAGAATTTTAAGTTCAACGGATGAGCCGATGAAGGCCTTCACTATGACCTTTTTATTTGGAGTTATTTATCTTGTATCTATTGAGTCTAAGACTCACTAACTCAGGCTCTCAATACCATTCTTGAGATCATGGAGGGTTTGATATTCCGAAAGCTCTTTTATAGGTTTGCTCTTTTGGGATTGAATAAAAGATTCATATTCGCTAGTCATATTTACACCAGAGAATCTTGCGGTAAATGAGA
>Ga0307986_10002342_pt1 | contig 13606 bp, 13 predicted proteins | sample EllFjometageno82_FD_203170 | JGI IMG/M metagenome (GOLD analysis project Ga0307986, IMG submission 203170) | Marine microbial communities from Ellis Fjord, Antarctic Ocean - #82 | ecosystem: Environmental > Aquatic > Marine > Unclassified | place: Southern Ocean | collected 2014-10-09
GGGAATACTCCTCCACCAACTTTACTACTAATCCAGAAAACTGGAAGTAGGTAAGCAACGATTAATACGATATATTGTGCAACCTGTGTCCATGTTACGGCTCTCATTCCACCTAACATTGAACAGATTAAGATACTAATTAGTCCAATCCAAACACCTAGTTCGAATGGAATACCTAGCGCTCTTGAAGCAATGGTTCCCGTAGCGTTAATTTGTGCAGTTACATAAGTAAATGAAGCTATGAAAAGCACAAATACAGAGCAAGCTCTTACGAGATTACCACCGTATCGTGTTCCGATAAAATCAGGAACTGTGTAACATCCAAATTTTCTTAGGTATGGAGCTAATAGAGTTGCAACAAGTACATATCCACCTGTCCAACCAACTAGGAAAGCCATATACGTATAGCCACCAAAGTATACTCCACCCGCTAAGGCTACGAATGATGCACCTGACATCCAATCAGCTGCAGTCGCCATTCCATTAAACACGGTAGGCACTTGTCTTCCAGCAACATAATAAGCATCTACCTGGACGGTTCTTGATAAATAACCAATAAAGGCATAAATACCAACTGTAAAAACTACAAACATCACTCCGATGTTTTTAGCTGATACTCCCGCTGATTCTGCAATAGCCATAAGTATAATGAAAACTGCGAAACCTCCTGTGTAAAGGCCGTATATTTTTGGAAGGTTTTGAATAAATCCACCTTTAAACATTAATTATCCTCCCTTTCTGCGTAACCGAACTCTTCATCAATATCTTCTTGTTTACCGGTACACCAAAATAATATTATGACAAAAGCAAGAAGTGATCCTTGCGCTGTCATATAATATGCTAATGGGTATCCTAAAAAAGACATTGTGTTTAGTTGTGAACCAAACATAAAAATTACTATCGAAAAGAAAAACCAAAGAACCAATGTAACAAACATGTGGCTTCTAGTTTTTTCCCAATGTGCGTCTTTATTTGACATATTTTCTCCTTGTTTCTTTTTTTACGTAAATCGTATACTATTGTCGCAGATCATACCTATATAGCTACCAATTAAAAGCGAAAAAACCCCTGCCAAAATACGAATGAAATGCTACAAAGCTATATAAATTAAGGATTATTGAATACAACGTGAAATTGAACCTAAAAAATATTAAAGATATCCTGGTAGACATCAGGGATTATGTTTTTCCTATAAAAAAAATAACAAACAAGTTCAGAAATATTAACTCAAAAAAAGATTTAAGAAATTTTATTCAAGAAAGATCTGCGCACGTTACACAAACAACACTTTATGGGTACATTAAGACAAGAATAGGATCAAGGTACGCCATGATGTTCGAGGATGAAGTTTTTTTAAAATCTATAAACTTAGCTAAATGGAATATATATATGGCTGCGTTAACTGATTGTACGTTTTATGTTTTTTCATATTTAATTGATAAAAAAAATTTAAAACAAAACGATTCTTTAGAAGTTTTTGGAGAGATTTTAGAGAATGAAAAAAATAATGGCCTAGATGATGAACTTTTTGAAAATACAAAATTAGAGTTTAGTCAAAGATTAAAAGAGATTGACTGGAAAATATATCATCAGGACAATCCATTTAAATATAGTGGTCTGTCTCTTTTAAAGTGGTCACCTATAGCCGAAAATTTAAAAGTTTTTGATAAAGAAATCGTTCTTAATTCTATAAAATTAAAATGGAATCTCGTTGAAAATGATTTCAAAGATTTAACTAAAAATCTTACTTTTAATTAATTTTTATTTTTTCTATTTTCAATAATAGAACTAACTACACTTGGGTCAGCTAGTGTACTTGTGTCTCCAAGCTCTTCATGTTCATTAGCAGCAATTTTTCTTAAAATTCTTCTCATAATTTTACCTGATCTTGTTTTGGGTAAACCAGGTGCAAATTGAATTATATCAGGCCAGCAAATTGGCCCAATTTGTAGTCTAACCCATTTCTTTAGATCTCTTTCTAAGTCGCCTGTAGGGCTTTCACCTAAATTTAAAGTTACATAGCAATATAATCCATTACCTTTAATATCATGAGGATAACCAACTACTGCTGCTTCAGCTACCTTAGGGTGAGCAACAAAAGCACTTTCAATTTCTGCTGTACCTAAGTTATGACCAGAAACAATAATAACGTCATCTACTCTACCTGTTATCCAATAATATCCATCTTTATCTCTGCGACAACCATCACCTGTAAAATATTTTCCATCAAATTGAGAAAAATAAGTATCAATAAATCTTTGATGATCACCATAAACTGTTCTCATTTGTCCAGGCCAAGAGGTTGCTATACAAAGTCTACCTGTACCTTCTCCTTTAATAACTTTACCTTCTTCATTTAAGAGTTCTGGCTTAATACCATAGAAAGGTTTAGTAACTGAACCTGGTTTTAAATCTATGGCACCTGGTTGAGGAGCAATTAAGATTCCACCTGTCTCTGTTTGCCACCAAGTATCAACAATTGGACATCTAGAGTCACCCACTACTTTGTAGTACCACATCCATGCTTCTGGGTTAATTGGTTCTCCAACTGTTCCTAAAAGCTTTAAAGATTTCCTACTTGTTGATTTAACAGGAGTATCTCCTTCACGCATCAAAGCTCTAATTGCAGTTGGAGCAGTATAAAAAGTATTTACTTTATATTTGTCTATAATTTGCCACCATCTCGAACTGTCTGGATAGTTAGGCGTACCTTCAAACATGATAGTTGTTGCTGCGTTAGCGAGTGGTCCATAAATAATATAGCTATGGCCTGTGACCCAACCAATATCAGCCGTGCACCAGAAAATATCCTTTGGTTTGTAATCAAAAATATATTGATGAGTCATTGAGGCATAAACCATATAACCACCTGTAGTGTGTAGAACTCCTTTTGGTTTTCCTGTTGAGCCCGACGTATAAAGTATAAACAAAGGATCTTCAGCGCTCATAACCTCCGGCTCACATTTCACCGAAGCAGAACTTATTATCTTTTCGTATGAAATATCTCTCTCATTATGCCAATTTATTTCTCCACCAGTATGTTTAACAACTACACACTTTTTAATATTAGGACATAGTTCAAGTGCTTCATCTGCAATTTTTTTAAGAGGTATAATTTTACCACCACGCACACCTTCGTCAGCAGTAATAAGATATTCTGATTCACAATCGTTGATTCTTGTTGCAATAGAATCTGGTGAAAAACCTCCAAATATAATGGAGTGTATTGCACCAATTCTTGCACAAGCTAACATGGTGTAAGCAAGTTCAGGTATCATAGTTAGATAAATAGTAACTCTATCCCCTTTTTGAATTCCTATATTTTTTAACGCGTTTGCAGTTTTACAAACATTTTTATGTAATTCTCTATATGTTATTTCTTTGGAGTTTTTTGGATCATCTCCAACCCAAATAATTGCAGTTTTTTTCCCGTATTTTTTTAAATGTCTATCGATACAGTTCGCCGAAGCATTTAGTTTTCCATCTTGAAACCATTTTATTTTTACATCAGTTCTGCTGTATTTAATGTCTTTAATTTTTTTATAAGACTTGATCCAAGTAATTCTTTTTCCTTCTTTTCTCCAAAATTCATCATTTTTCTTAACAGAGTGATTATATTTTTTCTGGTAGATATTTTTATTTATGTAGGCTTTTTTGGCCCAATGTTTTGAAACTTTGATAATTAGTTCTTCGTCGTTATGAGGCTTATCTTTTGAAAAAGATTTTTTTTTTTTTGTTTTTTTTTTTGTTGTTTTTTGTTTTGTTTTTAATCTTTTGCTCATACTTCTCCAAAAAATAATTATATTAAACTCTACTCATATTGAAGATTTTTTTCCAGCTTTTAGAGTCTATAGGCATTACTGATAATCTGCTTTGTTTTATTAGCGGTAAGTGTCTAATTTCCTTAGTTTTTTTAATAGTCTCTAGGGTAATAGTTTTTTTAAACTTCTCCTTAAACTTAACTTGAACAGCAACAAACCTAGCTTCTTTATCTGTTTTGTCCAAAAAAGCAGTTTTAACAACTTCCACAACACCTACAATTTCTTTACCAATATTAGAATGATAAAAAAAACAAAGGTCTCCTTTTTTCATTTTTTTTAAATTATTAGCAGCCTGGTAATTTCTTACTCCATCCCAGGCAGCTCCTTTAATCCCAGCTTTTTTCTGCTGATCGATTGACCAAATATTTGGTTCGGATTTCAGCAAAAAATAGGCTCTTGTCATATTTTATATAATAAGCTTTTCATAAATATTTAATATATAAATTATATTAATTAAGTTATATTAATATTTTATTACAAATAAAAATGAACTCTCAATATATAAATAGGATCATAAGAGCTTGTAAGTTAGATGTTAATCTTTACGAAGAAGTAGAGAATGATAAATCGGCAACATTTCAAGCAGCTGGAGTTGTAGTGCTTTCAAGTTTAGCAGCAGGTGTAGGAGCTTTATCACTTGGAACTTCTAATTTTTTAATGGCTCCCTTACTGTCATTAGCTAGTTGGTTTGTTTGGGCTTATTTAGTTTATTTAATTGGTGCAAAAATTTTTCCAGAATCTGCAACTGAGGCTGACCATGGTCAATTGCTCCGAACGATTGGTTTTTCTAGTGCGCCAGGACTCATTCGAGTTTTTGGGATCATTCCTAATTTGACGAGTATAGCTTTTATAAGCGCTTCTATATGGATGCTTGTTGCGATGGTCATTGCCGTAAGACAAGCCTTAGATTACAAAAGCACGTGGAGAGCAGTTGGAGTAGTTATTACGGCTTTTTTAATCCAATCAATTATTTTGTTTACAATATTGAAGCTATTTTAATATATCGATATCTTTAAATAAAAGTTTTGCTTCCATCAAAGAAAAAAATGAATATTAGTTTTGTAATTGTATCTTTTAAAAGTTTTCATCTAGTCGAAAAAATCATTGAAAGTATACCAAAAGAAAATGAAATTATTATTATAGAAAACTCTTTAGATAATAAATTAAAAAATAAAATAGAAAACTTGTACAGCAATGCCCAAGTTATTATTCCCAAAAAAAATCTTGGATATGGCAAGGCTTTAAATTTAGGCATTAAAAAATCTAAAGGCAAGTATGTAATATGCATGGTGGCGGATATTAGTTTAGAAAAAAAGTGTTTAATAGAAATTTCTAATATTCTAAATATATTCGACGACTTTTCTATTTTGTCCCCAACGTATTTAGATGAAAGAATTTATAAAAATTATGCAATAAATAAAAAAAATATAAATAAATACAAAGTAAAAAATATACTAAGTCACTCCCTCAAAGAAGTAGATGATATCGATGGTGCTATAATGATTATAAATAAAGAAAAATTTTTTAATAAAGAAATTTTTGACGAAAATATTTTTCTTTATTTTGAAAATACAGATTTATGTCTTAGAGTGAAAAAAAATAATGAAAAAATTTATATAATTGAAGATTTAAAGTTTACTCATTATGGCTTGAAATCTTCACATTCCATCTATCAAAATGAGGTACTCAAATCACGAAGTTGGCATTATTGTTGGTCGAAATTTTACTTATACAGAAAGCACTACAGTTATCTCTTAGCTTTACGCAAAACTTTACCAAACCTAATAAAAGCAATTAAATTTTGTGTTTATTACAAAATTAAGAAAAATGATTTTAAATTTCAACTTCATAAACATGAGTTTTTTGGACTTTTAAATGCTTATTTTTTAAAAAAATCTGACTACAGACCAAATATTAAATAATTTTTTTAAAAAAAACTTCAAAAGCTTTGCACATAAACTTTAATTCACTCATTTTCATCCCATGGTGGCAACCAATTAAAATACCATTTTTCATAACATCATCACTAATTTTACCGCAATGTTTATGTTTTTTGTAAAATTTATTTTTCATAATTGGCTGTCTTAATATATTTCCAGTAAAAACTGTTCTTGTTTGAATTCCTTTTTTTTCAAGAAAAATTTGAAGATTTGTTCTACTTATTTTTGCTTTTTCTTTAATGACCAATGGAAAAGCTAACCAACCTGTTTTTACGTTTATTGCTTGAATGGGAAGTTTTATATAATTTTCATATTTTTTAAAAAAGCTTTTTAAGAACTCAAAATTTTTAGCTCTTAAACTAAGATTTTTTTTTAATTTTTTTAATTGTTCTAGAGCAAAAGCAGCAGATATTTCTGAGGGAAGAAAATTATAACCAACTTCAGAAAAAATATATTTACCATCGTAAGGTATGCCATCAACTTTTTTATTAAATCTTAATTTTATATCTTCTGATTCATTAAATACTGCCGAAGATCTCCCCCAGCCTCTGAGCAATTTAGCTTTTTCATATAATTTTTTGTCATTAAAAACTACAATACCACCGAAGCCTGCACCAGTTATTATATGTGATGCATAAAAACTATTGGTTGTTATATCTGAATATTTTCCAGTGGTTGAATTTTTATAAGTATAACCTATTGTGTCAGCAGAATCTTCTATCACTCTCAAATTAAATTTTTTAGCAATTGCTGAAATTTTTTCCCATTGTGGAATGTTACCCAGTAGATTGGGTATCATTATGGCAACTGTTTTTTTGTTAATGCATTTTTTGATTTGATCAATATTTGCCACAAATGTATTTTCTTCTACATCTATAAAATGTGGAACTAAACCTAATTGATAAATAGGTGATACGGTAGTTGAAAAAGTTAAGGATGGAGTGATAACCTCTGAACCTTTTTTAAAATTAAAAGAAGCTAGTCCGAGCAAATTAGCAGAAGAACCTGAGTTAACCATCAAGCCATAATTTTTACCAAACAATTTTGCTATTTTGCCTTCCAGTTCTTTTACTGCAGGTCCGTCTATTAAAGTTAATTGTTTATTTTTTAAAACCTTGACGACAGCTGAAATTTCTTTGTTATCATATACAGCTTTTCCATAATATATTTTCATTAAGCGTTATTTCAGATTTAAAGTTCAGGCTACTTAATCCCACATGTTGAATTAAATGTAAATGATCTTATTAGTTATTCTTTCTATTATAATCATTCTTTCTTAACTCCGCTTGAGCAGCGGATAGTATAGCAACAGGAACTCTAAAAGGTGAACATGAAACATAATCTAATCCTATCATTGAACAAAAACTTATACTCTTCGGGTCTCCGCCATGCTCTCCACAAATACCAAGTTTAATCTTTTTATTAGTTTCTCTTCCTCTTGACGAAGCAATTCGAATTAATTCTCCAACACCCTTTTGATCAAGGCTAACAAAGGGGTCGATTTCAAATATTTTATTATTCATATAATCATTTAAAAATTTGCTAGAATCATCTCGACTAATACCAAAAGTTGTCTGTGTTAAATCGTTCGTGCCAAAACTAAAAAAATCAGCATATCTTGAAATTTCTTTTGCTTGAAGAGCTGCACGTGGGAGCTCAATCATAGTTCCGACAATATAATTAATTTTAGTTTGGTATTTTTTTTTTATTTTATCGGCAGCTTGATTAACTAAATTTCTTAATATTTTAAGCTCTGTGTCGGTAGAAACCAAAGGAATCATTATCTCAGCTTTAATAGATTTATTTTTTTCTTTTTTGCACTCAATCAGTGCTTCAAATATAGCTTCGCACTGCATTTCATAAATTTCAGGAAAAGAAATACCTAATCTACAACCTCTATGTCCTAGCATTGGATTTTGTTCATGAAGCTCATTTATTCTATCTTTAACTTCTTTAGAATTAATTCCGAGAGAAACAGCAACTTGATCAATTTCTTTTGATGTTTTGGGTAAAAATTCATGTAAAGGCGGATCTAGTAATCTTACTGTCACAGGAAGTCCATACATAACTTTAAAAATTTTTTTAAAATCTTTTTTTTGATACGGTAAAAGCTTTACAAGAGCTTTATTTCTATCTTCTTTTGTCTTAGCCAAAATCATTTCTCTGACAGATAAAATTCTTTCCTGGTCAAAAAACATATGCTCTGTTCTACATAGTCCAATGCCTTCGGCTCCAAATTTTCTTGCTACTTTAGAGTCTTTTTGTGTTTCAGCGTTAGTTCTTATCTTTAGTTTTCTAAATTCATTTGACCATTTCATGATTGTTGAAAAATATCTTGAAACTTTTGGTTGGACGGTTGAAACTATTCCAAGCATTACTTCACCACTTGCACCATCGATAGTAATTGTATCGCCTTCTTTTACAATAATATTTCCTGCTCTAAACTCTTTATTTAAATCATCAATTATAATTTCTGTTGAACCCGAAACGCAAGGCCTTCCCATGCCCCTGGCAACTACAGCTGCATGGCTTGTCATACCTCCTCTAGCAGTTAAAATTCCCTTAGCAGCATGCATACCGTGAATATCTTCGGGGGATGTTTCTACTCTAACTAAAATAGTATTCTGCATCACTGAATTCAGACGTTCTGCTTCTTCTGCAGTAAAAACTACTTTTCCTGATGCAGCACCAGGTGATGCAGGAAGTCCTTTTGCAATAATTTTTTTTTTAGCCTTTTTATCTAAAGTAGGGTGAAGCAAGGTTTCCAAAGTGTTTGGATCTATTCTTAAGATTGCCTCTCTTTTATTAATCAATTTCTCATTAACCATATCAACTCCAATTTTAATTGCCGCTTCTGCTGTTCTTTTTCCTGATCTAGTTTGTAAAACCCATAACTTTTCATTTTCAACAGTAAACTCAACATCTTGCATGTCTTTGTAATAGTCCTCCAATCTTTCTAATATTCTTTTTAAATTTTGATAAATTTTTGGCATCGTTTCTTCCATTGAAGCTTCTTTTGATTTAGCAGTATTTTTTGCTTTTTTTGTTATATGCTGTGGTGTCCTTGTACCAGCTACAACATCTTCACCTTGTGCATTTATTAAATATTCACCATAAAAAAGTTTTTCACCTGTTGATGGGTTTCTTGTAAAAACAACACCTGTTGAGCAATCATTGCCCATATTACCAAAAACCATAGATTGTACATTTATTGCTGTACCCCAATGATCTGGGATTTGATTTAATTTTCTATAAATTTTAGCACGTTGGCCTTCCCAGGATAAAAATACCGCACTAATAGCACCATAGAGCTGGTTTTGAACATGTTGTGGAAATTTTTTCTTAGTTTTTTTTTTAACTAGATTCTTAAATTTTTGAATCAATTCATCCCAATCATTTTCATCTAGTTGTGTATCAAGTAGAACGCCTTTGTTTAATTTTTGATTACTAATCATTTCTTCAAATAAATGACTTTCAATATTTAAAACAACATTACTATACATCTGAATAAATCTTCTATAGCTGTCTTTAGCAAATCTTCCGTTTAAGGTTTTTTTTGCTAGAGCTTTTACTGTTTGATCGTTTAATCCTAAATTAAGAATCGTATCCATCATTCCAGGCATTGATACTCTTGCACCAGATCGTACTGAAACTAGTAAAGGATTTTTTAAACCACCAAATTTTTTACTTGTTAGCTTTTCAATATTTTTTAACTCTAGTTGAATTTTTTTTAAAATATTTTTTGGTAACTTCTTTTTTTTATTGAAAAGATCACATACTTTAGTTGAAATTATAAAACCTGGAGGGACAGGCAATCCCAATCTACTCATTTCAGCTAAATTTGAACCTTTACCACCTAATATGTTCTTAGGATTTTTTAAACTTTTAATTTTTATATTTTTAAAGCTAAATATTAAATTACTCAATTTAGTATTTCTGTTTTTTTAAGAAATAATAACAAACTAAATTAAAAAGATATACGGAACAAAAGGTTATTAATAATTTAGTAAAAACGTAAATCATACACACCTCTAAATCGAAAAAAGTGTGTATGAGCTAAAATATGTTAATTATTTTAGTAATTTTCTGTACGTAAATATAACAGCTAACACTATTATTATTGCAGCAGTACCCTGGTTACCAAGGCTATTAAGTAAAGCAATTAAGTTTTTTGTTACTTGTGAACCAAAAAAAGCAACATTTGGTCCAAATACTATCTCTGCAATAACTGAAACCGCTAACAATAGGACAGCTAATTCTAAAAATTTATTTAAGTAAGATTTTATTTGGTTGATCCAGTTTATCATAATTTTTCTAAATTTGAGTTACCACCTTAGGTTAAAAAAACTAAGGTGGTAATTATTAACTATAGCTTATTTGTAAAAACCTAAGATAATGATAGCGGCTACTAAACCAACTATACCTGCGTCACCTAAAGATTGTACAAGTCCAACAATATTTTCTGCAACACCGCCAACAAATGGAACATTTCCACCTAATAGGCTTACAACAATAGCTAAACCAAGTAATGATATTATTACTTTTGTTAAGCTGTCAAATGTCGCGCTTAATCCTGACAATATTTTCATAAGTACTCCCACGTTTGTTATTGTTTTTATATAAAAACGAATCACTTCGTTTTACAGAAAAAAGATAGCATAATAGATTCTGAGATTCTTGTGTTAACTTTAGAAAACTAAGCAATTTTGAATCATTTTCCTGCATAAAAGATCATTTAGAGGGCAATTAAACAAGAATCGAATTAAAACTTTAATCCCGGGCCTTTTAAGTATTTGGCAGACGGATCTAATGGCCACCTTGATTTAGCTGCAAAGTCTAAATTATTAGTTAATTTTTTTTTGAATCTTTTAATTCCCGCCCAAGCAATCATCGCAGCGTTATCACCGCAAAATTTTAAATTAGGAAACATTGGTGTAAAGTTCATTTCCTTACAAACTATAGTTAAATTTTCTCTTATAGATTGATTGGCGGCAACACCACCAGCAACAACAAAAGGTATTTTATTATTTAGTGAAGTTTTGTTTCTAAATTGTTTCATTGCTTCTTTAGTTTTTTTTAATAGAATTTTATTCACTGTATTCTGAAAAGAGGCAGCAAGATTATATTTAAGCTGTAGATCCTCATTAATATTTTTAGATTCTCTTAAGACTGCAGTTTTAAGACCTGCAAAGGATAAATTACATCCACCTCTGTTAATAATAGGCTCAGGTAATTTATAAAAATTTTTATCACCAAGTTTTGAAAATTTTTCAACATTAGCCCCACCTGGATACCCAAGACCTAACACTTTTGCTGTTTTGTCAAATGCTTCGCCTAAAGCATCATCAATTGTTGTCCCGAGCTGCTCGTATACATTAATATTCTTTACCAAAAGATATTGTGAATGACCTCCTGAAATTAACAAAAGTAAATATGGAAATTTTATTTTGTTTTCTAAACCAGGACTCAAAGCATGACCCTCAAGGTGATTAACAGCTACGAAAGGTTTGTTAGCAAAAATAGCGATTGATTTTCCTATATTGAGACCAACTGTTAAACAAACTATCAATCCTGGGCCAGCTGTAGCTGCTACGCCATCCATCTCAGAAATATTTAATTTGCTATCTTTCAACGCCTTATTGATAATAAAATCTATATTTTCAACATGCGCCCTAGCGGCTAGCTCAGGAACAACACCACCAAATTTTTTATGCTCTTTGATTTGGCTAAATACAATATTTGATAAAATCTTTGCAGAGCCGTCACTGTTTTCTTGTATTACAGCAGCTGCTGTTTCATCACAACTAGTTTCAATTCCTAAAAAAGTAATATTTTTTTTCATTAAATTATGAACACAATATAAGAATAGTATAAAATAAAACTGTTAAAATATAAATTAATAATGAAAAAAATTACAATTGGAGCCCGTGGCAGCAAACTTTCCTTAGCTTATGCGGCTAAAGTTAAAAGATTGATACTCGAGTCAAACACTAGTTTATCCAATAACGACATTGAAATCCAAAGTATTAAAACTTCAGGTGATATATTTCATGACAAAAAACTATCTGAAATTGGTGGAAAAAATTTATTTTGCAAAGAAATAGAAGAAAGTCTCATGACCAAAAAAATAGATGTAGCAGTTCATTCCTTGAAAGATATGGCTTCTGTGGAAATACCATCTTTAAATATTGCAGCATATATTGCCAGAAACGATTTCAGAGATGCATTTATCAGTTTTAAACATTCAAATGTTAAAGAATTAAAAAATTGCGTTATGGGTTCAAGTTCAAGAAGAAGAGATCTCCAATTAAAATTAATTAATAAAGATATCTTAGTTAAAAATATTAGAGGAAACATCGATACCAGGATTCAAAAACTAAAAGATGGTTTATACGATGGGATTGTTCTTGCTTTGGCAGGAATAAAAACATTGAAATTAGAAAAAAATATAAAATACATCTTTACAACTGAAGAAATGTTACCTGCTGTTGGACAGGGTATTATCGCTGCTCAGTGTCGAAAGGACGATATAAATATTGGCAAACTTTTAAAAAAAATTAACAACGAAGAAACAAAACAATGTGCATTAGCAGAACGTAGCTTTTTGAAAACATTAGGTGGTGATTGTGATACAGCAGTTGGTGGTTTAGCGGTTATAGAAAACAACGAACTCATTTTATCCACACAACTTTTTTCTGATAATGGAGATCAAGATTTTATCCATAAAACAAAAGGTAAAAGAGAAGATGGAGTAAGCATAGGGGCATTAGCAGGAACAGAGCTTTTAAAAAAAGCAGGTAATAGTTTTAAAAAAAAATGAATATATTAATTACAAGGCCATTAATAGATGCTGAAGACCTGATGGAGAAATTTTTTGCTTATGGTCATAAAATTGTTCATCTGCCAACTTTAAAAATTTTTGCCATTGAAACAGAATTAGTTAACTCAGATAATTTTGATGCTTTTGTTTTTACAAGTGCAAATGCAGTTAGAAATCTTAAGTTAACTAACACAAATAAAAACTTACATTGTTTTTGTGTAGGTTCAATTACGGAAAAAATTGCACGTCTATCAGGTTTTACAAATACCTCTTCTGCTGGCGGAACAGTAAACGCATTAAAAAATCTAATATTGATTTCAGACAAAGTTAATAAAAATTCAAAACTTGCTTACTTTTGTGGTGATAATGTCTCTTATGACTTAGATTTAGAACTAATAAAAGAGGGTTTGAAAATAAAAAAAATTATAAATTATTCTTCTGAAGTTATTAGCGACCTAAACAATGAAAACAAAAAGTTAATAGAAAATTACCCGCCCGATCTTATTTATATTTATTCAGCTAGAAGTGCTGAAAGTTTTGTAGCCATAGTGAAAAATTATGGGTTAAACCCATTAGTGACACAATCAACCGTTATGTGTATAAGTAAAAAAGTAGCAAGTATTTTTAAGTCCCAAGGATGGAAAAAAATTGAAATTTTTGATCCTGGTGATGAATTATTAAAATTGAAAGACTTGAGATAATGAATGTATTAGAAAATTTTAAAGATTTATTTTTAGAAGTTTGGAAAAATGGAGTTTCAGGAATAAATATTTCTGAAATAATTATCGCTTTAGTAATTTTCCTTTTTTTTCTTTTTCTAAGAGGCATATTTGCTAAATTTGTTGTTAAAAGGTTAGAGAAATACGTCTTAAAAACAACTAATAAGTTTGATAATTCTTTAGTTTTTTCTATGGAAGGCCCAGCAAAGTTTTTCCCAATCGTCCTTGGATTTTTTGTTTCGACAAGTTTTTTGACCGTTGAGAGCAATGTTGTTGACGTAATCAATAGATCTCTAATTACAATCT
>Ga0307986_10002343_pt1 | contig 13606 bp, 13 predicted proteins | sample EllFjometageno82_FD_203170 | JGI IMG/M metagenome (GOLD analysis project Ga0307986, IMG submission 203170) | Marine microbial communities from Ellis Fjord, Antarctic Ocean - #82 | ecosystem: Environmental > Aquatic > Marine > Unclassified | place: Southern Ocean | collected 2014-10-09
GATGCTCTTTAATCTCTACATTGTTATTTGAAACAAAACTTAAAAGAGTAGGTAGCAAGGTAAAGGTAACAATAAAAGATGTGATTAATCCAAAAGACATCATCCATCCAAAATCAATGATAGGTTTAATTCCACTAAATACTAAGGATAGAAAAGCACACACAGTTGTTAATACTGTATAAATGATTGGCCAAAACATTTTACCAGTAGTCATAGAGATGATCTCAAAATTTTTTAAAGTTGGAAAATCATTTTTTAGTTGTAAAAACCTTGTGCTCATATGAATATTCATTGCCATTGTTAAGATCAACATGAGAGCTATAAAATTAGAAGAAATTACAGTGACTTTCCATCCTAAAAGACCAAGAAGACCAGTCATGATTAGAACTGAAAAAAAGCAACTACTAATTGGAACTACAATCCATACTAATTTTCTAAAAACAAACCAAAGAGTAGCTACAATGAATAAAAGCACACCTAAACCAAAAACAATAATATCACTTTTAATAAACGACATCATATCGTCAGCTATCATTGGAATACCACCTAAGTATATTTTTCCAACATCATCATAACCCTTGATAACCTCTCTTATCTGAAGAATATTTTCATGATTTTTTTTTTTTAAATCATTTTTAAAATCTTCGATTTCTTCTTTAGTTTTACTTTCAATATTTTCAAGATTGTTTTTTTTAATATAGACGATAATACCACTTGTATTACCATCTTCACTGATTACGAAGTTTCTAAACACAGGACTATTTAAAATTTCTTGAAAACCTCTTTCTTTATCAACATCTTCATCTTTTAAGGTTTTAAAACTTTCTAATCTTTCTTGAAGTGGAGCTTCTGAATTACTTAGCAAAGGCACATCAAGCAGTGTAACAACATTATGAACCCAGTCTAGACTTTGGATTTTATATTTTAAACTTAGTAAATTATTAATTGAAGATTCAGTTACCATTCCTTCTTTTGGAGAATAAGTTAAAATTAAAAATTCTTTAGAGCCATATCTTTTGTTCACTTCTCTTAAATATTCAAGATCTGGATCGCCCTCAATCAAAAGAGTTTCTGACGAAGCATCTAGCCTAAAATCTTTGGTAAAATAACCAAAACTTAATAAAGTAATTATCAAAAGTAAAAAAATTGATTTAGGATTTTTTAGAATTATGTTTTCGTATAAATGAGGTAACATCTAATACTAGTATATATGGGATATTAGTTAATTTGAGTATCTTTAAATTTAGTAAATGCTGCCTCAAATTCTACCATAATATTACCAGTAGGGCCGTGTCTTTGTTTTCCAATAATAAGTTCAGCCAAATGTGAAACTTCACTCATCTTTGCTTGCCACTCAGCATGCTCTACAGTTGCCGGTCTAGGTTCTTTTCTTTCTAGGTAGTAAGCTTCCCTATAAACAAACATCACAACATCAGCATCTTGTTCAATTGATCCAGATTCTCTTAAATCAGACAGTAATGGCTTATGATCATCTCTTTGTTCAACTGCTCTAGATAATTGTGAAAGTGCAATTACAGGAAGCTTAAGTTCTTTAGCCATAGCTTTAAGACCTTGGGTGATTTCAGAAATTTCCTGAACTCTACCGTCTCTATTGTTTCCTGATCCTCTCATTAATTGGATATAATCAACAACAATTAAATCTAAGCCGTGTAATCTTTTAATTCTTCTTGCTCTGTTACTCATTGCAGCAACACTAATTGCTGGAGTTTCGTCAATAAACAAAGGTAGCTCAGAAATATTTTTTGAGGTTTCGATAAATTTATCAAACTGTTCATCAGAAATTTTTCCCCTTCTAATATCATTTGATTTAATTCTAGATTGTTCAGCTAAAATTCTAGTTGATAATTGTTCTGACGACATCTCTAGTGAAAAAAAAGCTACAGAAGCTTTTTTACCACTTTCTTGTAATTTTTGTGCAGCATGGAAGGCTATGTTTGTAGCTAAGGCTGTTTTACCCATAGAAGGCCTCCCAGCAATAATAATTAGATCTGAATTATGAAGTCCTCCCAACCTATCATCTAAATCCCTTAAACCTGTAGGCACACCCACAATCCCTTCGTCATTTTTAAATGCAATTGAAGCCATTTCTATAGTTTGTTTTACCGCTTCATCAAATTTAACTAATGATGAATTAAAGGATCCTTTTTCAGCCAGATCAAATAAAAGTCTTTCAGAGTTCTCAATAATGTTTTGTCCATTAACATCTAGGGCATTTAGTTTTGCTGCATCAATTGTATTTTCAGATATTTTAATTAACTCTCTTCTTACAAACATGTCATAAATAATTCTTGAATACTCAATTGCTTGTCTTGGAGGTGTAGAAAATTTTGTAACTTTAACTAAATATTCAGGAACATTTAATTCATCTTTTTCATGTTCAAAATAATTTTTTAATGTGATTGGATTTGCAAGCATTCCCTTGTAAATAAGACTTTCCATTGCTGAAAATATTTTTTGGTGCATGGGGTCATAAAAGTTAATGGCAGAAATAATAGTATTTATTTCATCAAATATTTCATTTTGAACTAATATTGATCCTATCACCGCTTGCTCAGCTTCAATGTTATTAGGCAGTTCTTTGAATACATCTTTAATTATGCTCAAATTATTTTCCATGAATAAATCTTACATGAAAGCACAATTAAAAAAATAACAATTATATGCTGGGGAAAAAATTGTATAATTATTGAATAGTATCTGCTGTAACTACATTAATTGTAATTTCAGAATCTATTTCAGAGTGTAAAATTATTTTAACCTTAAATTTACCAATCGATTTAATTTCAGTTATTGGTTGTATCATTGAAGGTTTAATGTCTAGTTTTTCAATATCTTGAATTAATTTTGAAATTTCTGTCGGTTTCACAGATCCATAAAGTTCTTTGTTCTCTGTGCTTAGTTTTTTAATTTCATATTCTTTATGATTAATTTGTTCTGAGATTTTTTGAGCTTCTTTCTTTTTTTCAGAATCTTTTTTTCCTAATTCAATTTTAATTTTTTCAACTTCAGCAATATTTTCTTTTGATGCATAAAGTGCTTTTTTAGTTGAAATTAAAAAGTTTCTAGCAAAGCCTCTTTTAACCTCTATGATTTCTCCAATAGAGCCAATTCTTCTTAAGTTTTCTAAAAGTATTACTTTCATTTAAATCAATGCTAAATTTCTAGCTCTCTTAATTGACAGTGAAAGCTCTCTTTGTTTTTTTTGACAAACATTAGTTATTCTGGAAGGCAAAATTTTTCCATTTTCAGACATGTATTTTTTTAACAATCTTATATTTTTATAATTAACTAGGGGGGCACCTTTTATCGATAAAGGGCATGATTTTTTGAATTTATATTTATTTGGTTGAAATATACTTAGTTTTGCAAAATTACTTTGTTTACCTTTTTTGTTAGATGTTCTTTTTTTTGATGGCATAATTAATTTCTATTAAAATCTTTTTTATATTCTTTTTTTTCATATTCTTCTTTTGAAAAATATTTTTCTTCTAAATCAAATTTTTTAACTCTGACAGTCATGTACCTTAAGAGGTTTTTATCAATGGCTTCATTTTTCTCTAATTCATCAATTATTTTTCCGACACCTTTAATTTTAAAGTGGATATAGCTACCCTTCTTATTTTTTTTAATAACGTAGGCCAGATTTAACAATCCCCATTCTTCAGTTTTGACAATTTCACCATCATTTTTCTCAACTATTTTTGAGTATTTCTCAGTTAATTGCTTAATCTGAGCAGGGCTAGTATCTTGTCTAGCAACTATAGTATGTTCGTATAAATTCATAATTGTTCTTTAATAAAAATTGAGGATATACTATTATAATAATTGAATTACAACACTTAAAACCACAATAAGCTTTAGATATTAAATGTTTTCTGTTATTTTTCCAGGCCAGGGCTCTCAATTAGTAGGAATGGGCAAGGACTTACATGCTAAATACAGCATAGTTCAAAACTTATTCAAAGAGGCTGACGATATTCTTGATTTTTCATTGTCTAACCTAATCCTTAATGGACCCCAAGAGGAACTTAACTTAACTGAAAATACACAACCAGCAATATTTTTATTAAGTTACTCTATATTTAGGCTTATAAAAGAAGAATTCAATATTAATTTAAATAAAGCAAATTTTTTTGCGGGACACTCACTCGGAGAATATTCAGCTTTAGCATCCGCAGAATCTCTATCATTCTCAGATACATTAAGAATATTAAAAATTAGAGGAAGGGCAATGCAAGACTCAGTTCCAAAAGGAGTAGGTGGAATGGTTGCTGTTTTAGGGTCTGAGATTATAAAAATAGAAAATATTATTCAAGAAAATAAAACAAAATATGAATGCTATATTGCAAATGATAACTCTGTGGGACAAATAGTTTTAAGTGGCAATAATAATGATCTAGAAAAAATGATGAAAGATTTAAAAGCTAATAATATTAAAAATTTTAAATTACCAGTAAGTGCCCCATTTCATTGTAAATTAATGAACAATGCAACACTTATTATGAGTGAGGAAATTTCGAAGTTAAGTTTTGAAGAACCTAAGAATATTCTTATTTCCAATGTAACTGGAAAAGAAATATCTAATTCAACAGAGTTAAAAGATTTACTAGTTAAACAAATTGAAAGTAGAGTTCGTTGGAGAGAAAGCGTTTCACTAATGATTAGCAAGGGAGTTAATCAGTTTATAGAAATAGGACCAGGAAAAGTTTTGTCAGGCTTAATAAAAAGAATTGATAAAAATGTTAAAGTTAGTGCAATAAATACTGAAGAAGATATAAAGTTAATTAATATTAATGAATAGTTTAAAAAATAAAAATATTATAGTCACAGGTGCTACTGGAGGTATTGGAAATTCAATAGTTGAAAAACTTCATGAAAGTGGAGCCAATATTTTAGCAACGGGAACTAAGAGTGAAAAACTAGATGAGCTAAAATTAAAATTTAATAATATAAAAATATTAAAATTTGATATCTCTCAACATGAAAAAATTGAAGAATTTATAAATAGTGCAACAGAAGAATTGGGTGGATCGCTTGATTGCATAATTAATAATGCGGGTATCACAAAAGATAATTTAACCATCAGGATGAGCCTGGAAGAATGGACACAAGTTATAAATATTAATTTAACTTCCACTTTTTTAATGTGTAAACACTCTATAAAAAAAATGTTAAAAAATAAATTTGGTAAAATTGTTAATATAACTTCTGTTGTTGGTCATACAGGTAATATCGGACAAGCAAACTATACTGCATCAAAAGCTGGTATCGTTGCAATGTCGAAAAGTCTTGCAATTGAATATGCTAAAAAAAATATTAATATCAACTGTATATCTCCTGGATTTATCAGTACAGCAATGACAGATCAAATAGATGAAAAATTTAAGGAGGCAATTATAGCTAAAATTCCTTCAAATAGACTAGGTAAGCCAGCGGATATTGCAAATGCTGTAATTTTTTTAAGCTCCGATAAGTCAGATTATATTAATGGAGAAACAATGCATGTTAATGGAGGCATGTATTTGGGTTGACAAAACTACTTTTTAATCTATTAACGAAATATAACAAAAAGGAACAATATGTCAGATGATATTTCAAACAAAGTAAAAAAAATTGTTGCAGATCATTTAGGAATAGATGAAGTTAAAGTTCAAGATGACTCAAGCTTTATTGACGATCTTGGTGCCGATAGCTTAGATACCGTTGAATTGGTTATGGCCTTTGAAGAAGAATTTGGATCAGAAATCTCTGATAGTCAAGCAGAAAAAATTCTTACAGTAGGTGATGCAGTTAAATTTATAGAAGGTAAAGCAAATTAAAAAATTTAAATGTCGATAAAAAAAGATGGGATAATGATAATTTTATCATCCCCATCTGGGGCAGGTAAAACTACACTCGTAAAGCTTCTAGCCAAAAATAATAAATTCAATATATCTATATCCCATACAACAAGAACACCGAGACCTAAAGAAATTCCTAATCAAGATTATTTTTTTGTTGATAATCAAAAATTTGAAACATTAATTAAAAATGAAGAATTTTTAGAGTATGCAAAAGTTTTTAATCATCTCTATGGGACGACAAGAACACCAGTTATAGAAAAGTTAGAAAAAAGTGAAAATGTAATATTTGATATTGATTGGCAAGGAGCCGATCAGATCAAAAATAAAAAATTGAACTATAAGCTAATTACTTTTTTTATACTTCCACCAAGTAAGAAAGTCTTATTTGAAAGATTATCAAATCGAGACATGAAAGATAAATTGATAGTTGATGAAAGAATGAAAGATTTTAGCAGAGATGTATTGCATTGGATCAATTATGATTATGTAATTATAAATGATGATCTTGACGAGTGTTACTCTAAAATAAATAATTTAATTGATGCAGAAATTAATAATGGATCAAAGGATTATGACAAAGAATATATTAGAAAACACGTTAATACACTAACTTCTTAAATTTTCATACTCCTTAACAAGTTTAAAATATATTTCTGGTTCTAAATTTTGTGGTCGAAGATTGAGATTAATATTAAATTTCTCTGAAACTTCTTTAGCATTGCTGAATACTTGATTAAAAGGTTTTTTTAGCATTTTTCTTCTTTGACTAAAAAAAACTCTAGTAACCATTTCTAGGTTTTTAGCATCTTTTAATTCAAAGAAATTTTCTCTTGGAGTAAATAGTAACAATGTACTGTCAACTTTTGGGCGTGGTGAAAAACTTTGTGGTTTAATATCTATTATTTTTTTAACTTTTAATTTCCAGTTTGATAAAATAGATAACCTCCCATATTTTGAAGTGTTAGATTCTGCAATAATTCTTTCGGCAACTTCTTTTTGAAACATTAACACTAAGCTTTCAAACCAAAAACTTTTATTTATGTTTATTATCCACTTTGAAAGGATTTCAGTTGAAATATTATAAGGTAAGTTCCCAAATACAGTTAGTTTTTCATTAGAAATTTTATCTTCAGATATTTTTAGAACATCATTATTAATAATGTTAATTTCATTAGTAAATTTATCTTTTAATAATAAAGCTAAATCATCATCTTTTTCGATTACATAAAATTTTTTTGGATTTTTTTTTAAAATAAAGCTAGTTAAGTTTCCACTGCCAGGGCCAATTTCTAATACTTCTTTATCAAAAATTTTAACAGTATCAACAATTTGCTCGAGAATATCGCGATCTATTAAAAAATTTTGACCTAAACTTTTTTTGGGTTTAATAAACATTTATCTATCTAAGAATTTTAAAACCTCTACCAAGCTTTTAGGGTCAGATAAATTTTTTCCTAACATCAAAGAATTTGGTCCATGATCTGGTGAAACACGAACAAAGGGTAATCCTAAAGTTATATTGATTGCATTGAAGCCAAACAAAGTCTTCATAGGTGTAAGAACTTGATCGTGGTACATTCCAACAATTACATCAAATTTTTTAAGATGTTCTTGCATAAAAATAGTATCTGCAGGAAATGGGCCTTGGACCTTGTAATTATTAGCCTTTAATTTTTTAATTGCAGGTGTGATTATTGCATCTTCTTCACAATCCTTAAAATTGCTTTCACAATGAGGATTCAGACCTGTTATTGCTATTTTGGGTTTTATTTTAAAATTTTTTTTATAAAATTCAGTAATTAATCTAATGTGAGTATATAATTTTTGTTTTGAGATATGTTTATGAACATTTTTTAAAGCGATATGTGTTGTTAACGGGCTCACTGATAATTTTTTGTTAAAAATTAACATAGCAACTTTATTTTTTTTTTTAGTCTTTTGTGCTAAATATTCCGTAATACCAAAGGATTTTCCATTTAAAAAACTTTTTTTTGAAATGGGACCATTTACAAGTTTTGAATATTTATTTTTTTTTATAATTCTAAGAGCTAAACCAAAGCATTCTGCAATATAGTTATTTGACTGTACTGAAATTTTTTCAAAAGGTTTTTTAAAGTTATAATTAACATTAATAATATTAATTTTTTTATTATTCATTTTTTTTATGTTGGGATGATTCTCTTTAATTAAATTTATTTCAAAATTAAAACTTAATAAGTTCATTTGTTTTATTAACAAATTTTTTGATCCAATTATAATCAAGGGACTTTTAAAATAATTTTTTTTGATACTTTTAAAAAAAATTTCAAAAAAAACACTATTAGGTTCACCAGCAACAATCAGGATTGGTTTATAGCTCATCTATATCAGTATTAATTTTAATTTTATTATAATAGATCTTAGAAAATTGTTGTAGTTGTCTATTTTTTTCATATTGGATTTTTATTTTTAATTCTTCATCTAAGTTAATTATTTTTTCATTAAATTTTATCTCATTAATTTTGAGTACAATAAAAGAGCTACCAGTTTTAATTGGAGCACTGTATTGACCTGCAACTAAATTATTTAAACTTTTCAAAATTATATTTGAAAGTTGTTTTTCTTCAATCCATCCTATCTCACCACCAAATTTAGCACTATCAGAAATACTATAAATGTTAGCTGAATTTTTAAAGCCAATTTCTTTTATACTTTCATTAATTTTATTTATCTTTGCCTCAAAAGTATCCTGATTATTTTTTTCAAATACAATCTCTGACAAATTATAGGCCTTTTCACGTTGAGTACTTTTATTTGACTGAATTTCCTTCTTAAGTTTTTCCTCATTTATCTTAACTTGATTTTGATATTTATCAAAAATTAATTTATTCCAAAGAATTTCAATTAGAATTTTCTTTTCTATAAAAGTAATTGACAAATCATTATTCTTTAAGAATTCTTTAAATTCTATTTTGTTAGTCAATTTCAGTCTTTGATAAAAATTTTTAATATAACTCTCAATAAGAGGGTTTTTTTTATCTGAATCCAACTTAAAATATTTTAAAAGTTCAATTTTTTTTATATTTTCTCTTAAGATTGACTCTTTCGAAATATTAAAAATATCATTTTCACCTAAATTTTTTAATTGATTATTTAGCGCAATTAAGTATCTCGACTCTTTTTTTACATCAATGTTTGTTATTAAAGTATTCTTAACATTGTAGATTATATAAATTTCCTCCTTAGAAAAAGCTTTACAAAAAAACATCATTATGAAAATAAAAATTAATATAATTTTTTTGTTATTATTTACCATTATTTTAAGTTAGGGCTTCTTGTTACACCAAAAGGTATTATCGTTAACTTTATAAAGATGTTTTCTGATGGCTTTAATTCTCTATCGCTATAATAATCTTTGTTATATTCTATAGCAGCAATTAAGCAATCATTTCGATATTGATAAATTAAATTATAAAATTCAGTAAGTTTAGTTTTTTTATTTTTTCTAGTTTCAAAACTTAAATTAGTTGTATCATTAAGTGCATAAATAGTTTCATTTGATAGAAAACTTTCTTTCCCCTTTGTATTGTTTTCATTTAAATATTCAAAACTTGTAACTAAGTTGTTTATACTTAATTGTGCTTTTAATACTTCGTAGTTTATATCTTTTAAATTATCTTTGAGTGCAAAATTGTATCCTGTGGAAACATATTTATTAGGCTTGTAATTCAAACTTCCAAATACATCAGAAGTTTTATTGCCTAAAGAACTACTTCTTGGAAGGTTATTATTTTCTTTGGGTCTAATTATATTTGCAACTTTAATATCCAACATATCAAGTTCCCGCATATCAGTTTTGGTGAATTCAAAACCATAAGTCATCGACGCACCACTTTCAACAGTGTTATTTTTAGATAATCTATTTAAACTATAAATATTACTAGTGTCAATTCTAGTTTCATCTTCTCTAATGTCATCAGTTTCATTAGGGCTATATCTTAAAGAAACCAAAGGTTTAAAAATATTGGTATAATTATTAGATCTTTTTTTTAATGGGTAAGTAGAATTATATTCCACCATTGAAAATAATTTTTGATTGAGCTGATTTTTATAGTTTAATGAATTTTCACTATCTGAGTTAACATTTTTTATTAAGAAGTTGTAACCACTCCTTAATCCGGTATCAGAAAATTTGTAATTAGATTTAAAATTAAGATCATTGATGATAACTTTTTCTAAAATATTTGTATTGTAATTTTTTATATAACCTAAAGAATTAAACGAAAAAGCACCATTTAAGTTTAGATCTTGATCAAATGTTTTAACTAACTCGTAATTAGGTAAAATATATTCAAATCTATCACTTTTTTTTTTAGATAGATCTTCATAAACATCAATATCAATGTTTAAAAATAAATCTTCGTTATTAGCCTTGAATTTAATTGATGAATTTAAGACGTCATAATCTTTAATTATAGGAGATTCTAGTTTGTAAGTTTTAAGATAAGTATCATTTGTTACGTGTTGTAACTGAACATCAACCTCACTTTCATCAAAATAAGAAAAATTTAATTTTTTTAAGGATTTTAGAAAAAAATGGTTTTTCATTGATTTATTTTTTTCACCTGTAAAACTAAAATCCAAAGTGTGATCAGTATTTAAATTTACTTGACGGTATTCAGATTGCAGAGAAAGCCTATCCTCTGTGTACAACCTTGGGGTGATTGTAAGGTCTTTATTTTCAGATATTACATGATAATAAGGCATTTGAAATGAACCTCCAAGCGTAGAAGAGTCTACAAAAGTCGGCATCAAAAAACCAGACTGTCTCTTAACAGTAAGATCTGGGTGAAAAAATTTTGGAAAATAAAATACTGGTTTGTCATAGATTTTTAACCAAGCTTTATTATAAAAAATTGTTTTCTTTTCTTTATCATGTGTAATTTCCTTAGCAGAGAATTCCCATGGAGGACAATCATCATTTTTTTTACATGTAGTAAACACACCCTTCGTAACTATAGTTTTGTTAGAATCGCTTTTAATTGTATTACCTTTTAACCTAGGTTCATTGCCATTTTGAAATGATTGTTCGTTAAAATCAATTGAAACATCCTTTCCAATTAATTTTTTAGTATTTAAATTGACAAAAGCTTTTTCAATTTTAGTAGTATTATTTTGAATATCTAAAAATTTTAAATCATTAAATTTTATTAAATTATTTTTTAGATTAAAAATAAAATTTTTACTTAAAAATAAATTACCTAATTCATCTTCTATTTCTGAACTTGATTTGGACTCTATTTTCCCATTGCTTATATTATAAAAAATTTCATTTGACCTCAATAGAATATTATTTGTAAGTTCTTTGACCACTACATTTCCAGTAGCTATTATAATGGATAAATTTTTATTATAATTAAAATTGTCAGCTTTGATCTCGATATTGTTATCTAATGAACGGGCAAGCCCTTGAGATGCAATAATTGTATTTCCATTATCTAGAACTTCAATTTCCTTAGAATCAAAATTAATTTCATTAGAATAAACAGTATTGGACGCGTATAAAAATACACATAATAATAAAATAAAATATTTATTTTTCATCAATTCTAACTAGCCCTATTAAAATAAAAATTGTTAATAAAAAAAGAGGTCCCCATGTGGAAATATGAATTGGAAGTTTCCCATTTTCACCCAATAAGTTAAATAGATAATTAAAGTAATATATAACAACGGAAAGAAATACACTTAATATTAGATAAAAAATCATAGGTTTATTTTTTTTAATATTAAGCATAATTATGCTCGAAAAAATAGTCATTATAGATAAATAAACTGGCAATGAAAAAATTTTATTCAAATGTGAACGAATTTCCATTGTTGAATATCCTAATTTATCATAATCATCATCCAATTTTCTAAGCTCTAATATATTTAATGATGATAAGTCGCCAAACATTTCATTAATTTTTTTTTGGTTAAAGTGGGTATTTAATCTGATTGTTTTATTCTTTATTAGTAGTTTGTTTTGTTCGTAGATTACAGAATTTGATATCACCCATTTTTTATTTGCAATATTGATGATGGGAGATTTTATCATTCTTATTAAATCAAAATTTTGATCAAATTCACTAATCAAAACATTTTCCAAATATTCTTTTCTAATTCTTTTAGCATTAATTATATAAAGACTTCCATTAAACTCGTCCTTGATCCATATTCCATTTTCCGTAACCATTGCTAAATATTTATCATCTTTAGAGTAATTATTTTTTAGCTCTAAGTATAAAAACTTAGCCTTTGATGAAAGATTGTAATAAAAAATCACCAAAAACAAACCTGAAATAAAAGAAGCAAAAAATAATACTTTAATAACTTTTAAATTACTCAAGCCATTAACCTTAAAAACCTCAAGTTCATTTTTATCAATTAACTCTAAAAACACTAATAAAGAAGAAATTAAAAAAATGAATGGAAAAATTTCAAATAGAATTGAGGGTGAATTTAAAAGTGTTAAAAGTAAGGGAAAATAAAAATTTATTTCAATATTTTTAAAATAAGAGATTTCCTCAAAAATATTTAAAATTATTATTAATGATAAAAAAACTAATGATACTTGAAATAATTTTCTTAAAAATTTTTTTATTAAATATTTTTGGTAAACTTTAATCATAATTAAATTTTATTTTTAAAATTAATAATTAAATTGAGATAGATAGAAAAAAATAACAAAAAAGGAAAAAAAACAAAAAACAATAAACTTAAATTATTTTGGGTAGAGTACCTTAAAGATATTTCTGATATCAAAATAATAACAAAAATTATAATAAATATGAAATATTTTAAAGTCTTGTAGGATCTATTCTCTTTTGACCTTAAAATAAGCAAACAAGTCATTAATGCTATTAAGGGAATGTAGATTGGCATATACAATCTTTTAAATATTTCCTGCTTAATATTTTTTAAAGCATTTGAATTACAGCCTAAATAATCTGAATATTCAAATTTACTTAATTTTTTTTTGTCTTCATGTATTAAACATTTGAGTAAAATATAAATACTAACTTCTTGAATTTTTGGAAAAGTAGTACTTTTAGTAGCAAATTTTGACAAACTAAAATCTATAGATTCAAATTCAAAAACATCTATTTTTTTACCTTCTGTTTTAATTAACTTACCATCAAAAAGTTTAAAATATCTGTTGTTTGGTTCGTTAATGAGTCTAGCTCTTTTTGCAAATATAATTTGAGATTTATCTCCTATTGAGCTTGTTTCAATATCATCTTTTAAAAATACATTTTCATATTCGCCACTATTATTTTTTTTTTCAATAAAAATAGTTAAGTCTTTAACTGTATCAACAAATTTACCCTCTCTTATAATTGATGGAAAAAAATCTAAATTTGAACTTCTAATAAATGATCTCGCTTCGTCCTGACCTTTTGGAGAAATATATCCACCCAACAAAATTTGAAATAATCCTACTAAGATTGAATATATTATTATTACATTTATTAGTTGGATTTTTTTTACACCATGAATCCAAAATACCAATAATTCATTATTACTTTCATATTGAATAATTTGATAAAATAAAGAAACAAAAAAAACAAAAGGAAGAATTCTATGTATGATTTTTGGAAAATTAAGGAGACTGTAAAAAATATAAACTCTAAAACTATGCCCGTCTTCTGTCACAATATCCAGAAAACCTACAGATTGTATTACCCACACAATAGAACCTATTGAAAAAATAATAGCAG
>Ga0307986_10002345_pt1 | contig 13595 bp, 14 predicted proteins | sample EllFjometageno82_FD_203170 | JGI IMG/M metagenome (GOLD analysis project Ga0307986, IMG submission 203170) | Marine microbial communities from Ellis Fjord, Antarctic Ocean - #82 | ecosystem: Environmental > Aquatic > Marine > Unclassified | place: Southern Ocean | collected 2014-10-09
CCTTCTGTTCCAATCTTTATTTTATCAGCGTAAACATTTCCGATTAATAATAAAAAAGCAAGAACACTTAATATTGTTGTTTTAAATATATTCATTTTTTCCTCCATATGATTATGAAGATTTATTTCACAATTTTAATAAATTAAAAAGAAATTTTTAGTGATTAATTGATGATGAAAAGTTCCAAGAACAGTCAAAACTTGGGATGTAAACCCTATCCAAAGTTGTATTTCCAAAATTCTTATTGAAAACATCCAGCCATTTCTCTACTTGTTCTGGTTTCTTATCTTGACTACCTACTTGAGCAGTAATTACTCCATTCGGCTTTAATATTCTAATTAACGATTCCATATTTTTAGCTGCAAGGTCTATACAAAACTGGTCATCGTTAAGATCTACAAAAATTTTGTCGTATTTATCATCTTCAACCATTTTAATACTTTCAAAAGCATCACCCCAAATGTATTTAATAGAATTTTTTTCAGTAGATTTGCCGCTAATACTTCCTAAATGTTGCTTGCAAATTTCTACAACTTCTTGGTCGAGTTCATACCAATCAATAAAATCAAATCCTTTAGACATGCACTCTCTTGCAACGCCGCCATCTCCACCACCTATAATCGCAGCTGTACCCATATCTTTATTTAACTTTAAAGCAGCATTGACAAAAGTTGAACTATATAAAATTTCATCATTTGTAGCTACTTGAATTTCATTATCTATAAACAGAGATTTACCAAATTGTTCTAAATCTAATATTTCAATGTGCTGCCCTACTTTAGATGTAAAATCTTCTAAAACCTCATTTACTACGTATGATTTTTGTAAGCCTGGTGAACTATAAATATCATGGTACAAGGATTTTGTATCTCTATTAAATTCTTTCTTAACAATTCGTTTATGTTTAAATTCTTTTTTAATTATATCTAAGGCTATGGATGGGCTGATCTTGCCACAGGTAAAAAAATCAAAACTAATAATTCCTTTTTCAGGAAATGTGTGAAAGCTAATATGGCTTTCTGCTAATAGAGCAAGAATTGTAAAGCCCTGTGGTTTGAATTTATATTTAGATATTTCAAGTATCGTAACATCTGCAGCTTTTGCAATTTTACGAATAACACTTTCATAGACAGAGGGGTCATACTCTTGAGTAGTACCGATGATGTCTAAAGTTATGTGTTCTCCTACCTTAGTCATAAAAATTATCCCTCTTATAATTTTTTTTATTAATTAAAACTTGAAGATTTTATATAGATGAAATGATAATTTTCAATAGTTAATCATTTTTGTTCATTTTATTACATCTTAACAAAGGTTTCTAACTTCCCAATATTAAAATTTATCAATAATATAAACCGAAAAGGCTTTTGCACCCATTTTTAAATTTTGATTCCAATCCTTTGTGGAGTTTTCATCAGCATTATCAGAAATGTATTTAAAGCATTTAAAATCTATGTTTTGAAGTTTACATACTTTAGCAATTGCATATGCTTCCATATCTACTACATCAGTTTTTATTTCTATCTTTTTATTCACAAAACTATCACCCGTACCACAAGAATAACCTTTTTCTGAAGTTATTATTTCTTTCATTGTGTCAAAAGGTGTCTCTCCAAGCTTAAAGTCTAGACTTCTGACATCCATATCTCTTTGAAAAAATTTTGTACACTCTACTATTCCTTGTAACTTGTTATTAATAGCTCCTGCTGTGCCATAATTGATGATAATTTTTGGTTTATATATGTTGATTAAGCGCAAGGTATTATATGTGGCATTAATTTTACCCACTCCAACATGATGGAAATAATCTAAACCAATAGTTTCTTCTTTAATTGCTGCAAGGAATAATTTGTTCATAGATTTTTTTTAGCAAAGATATAAATATATTATTTATATGAATTTAAAAGATTATATTAGATCAATTCCTGATTTTCCTAAAAAAGGAATTTTATATAGAGATATTACAACTTTAATTAAAGATGAAAAAGCTTTTGCAGAATCTATAGATCAAATTATTGAAAGATCAAAAAAATATCAAATTGATAAGATTGCTGCAATAGAATCTAGAGGCTTTGTTTTTGCCTCAGCTGTTTCCTATCTTTTAAAAAAGCCTTTTATAATGCTTAGAAAGAAAAATAAACTTCCTGCAGAAACATATTCAGTTGACTTTGAATTGGAGTATGGGACTGCAACAATAGAAGTTCACAAAGATTCAATTGATAGCAACGATTCTGTTTTGGTAATAGATGATCTTATTGCAACGGGAGGTACAGCAAAAGCTGCTGCTAAACTTATTGAAATATCAGGTGGAAATGTTGCAGCTTTTATTTTTGCAATTAATCTTTTTGATTTAGGTGGGAGCGATAAACTTCTTAAAAAGGGTTACCCTGTTGAAAATTTAATGGATTTTCCTGGACACTAATCTCTAATTTTAGGTCTATACCATGAGGGTTTTTTTTTAGCGGCATTAAAGAAACCAGAAGCTCTATTAAAATAAACTTTTTGATTAAATTTTTTTCTAACTATTGTGTAAAAAAAATACTTAATTAAACTTGTAATAAATTTTGGTAACCCTCTTAAAAATGCATCTAAGTATCCATAATGTTTTTCTTGATAATAAAATTTAGACCATATCCAGTGCCAATTTCTTGAAAATTCAACTTCATTATTATATTTTACATCTACAGCCTGGCCACCTAAGTGTTTTATTTTTGCATTTGGTACAATATAGATATCTTCATTTGCATCTATTATTCTTTTGCACAGATCATCATTTTCTAAATACATAAAAAAATTTTCATCAAAATATTCCTTTAAAAAAATTTTATCTAATTTCTTTTTATTGAATAGCATTGCATAGCCATCAACATTTATAACTTTTTGGGGTTCTTTGGGGTCTATACATTTAATTTTTTTGTCTAGTAGTTCATAGTTTGGATAGTTTGGATCTGAGGAAATTGGTGCTAAAACTGCATAACTTGAAATATTTATTGACGCAGAAATAAGTATATCAATAGTTGTATTTTCAAGAATCACATCTGGGTTCAAAATAAGAATGTAATCTTTTTTTACTCTTTTAATTCCAATATTATTTCCAGCACCCATACCAACATTTTTTAAAGAAAGCACACATGAGACATTAGAATATTTTTTTTCTAAATTTTCTTTAAATTTTAGATTATTTGAGTTTTCAATCACTATAATTTCAACATTATTTCCAATAGAATTGATACAATCATGTACAACAGCTTCACTTTTATAAGTTACAATAACAATTGATAAATTTTGCCTAGATAATGACATGTTGTATAATTAATGCTTTTAAAATTATTGGCTATACTATTAGTTTTTACTAATATAAAAAATAAAATAATGAAAAAAATTATTGTTACTGGTGGGCTTGGTTTTATTGGAAGTAATTTAATTGAGTTACTCCTAAAAAAAAATTTTTATGTGATAAATATTGATAAAGTTACATATTCTTCAAATTTCTATAACACAAAAGAATTTATCAAAAACAAGAACTACAAATTTATCAAATCTGACATTAATAACAAAAAAATACTTAATGTTTTTTTAAAATATAAGCCATCATGTGTTTTTAACCTAGCAGCAGAAACCCATGTGGATAGATCAATTGATAATCCAAGTCATTTTATAACTAGCAACATCAATGGTGTCTTTAATATATTGGAGTGTTTTAAAAAATACTGTGAAAAAAATAAAAAGAGCAAACTTATTCATGTGTCAACAGATGAAGTTTTTGGTGACATTCTTAAAGGTAGATCCAATGAAGATTATCCTTATAAGCCAAGCTCCCCTTATGCAGCTAGTAAAGCATCATCAGACCATTTAGTTTATTCTTACGTTAGGACTTATAATTTACCTGCTATAATTACTAATTGCTCAAATAACTATGGACCTAAACAACATCCTGAAAAACTTATACCAAAATTAATATATAATATTTTTAATAATAAGGATCTACCCATATATGGAAAAGGTCTTAACTCGAGAGAATGGATTTATGTAAAGGATCACTGCGAAGCTCTTTTAGAGGTTTTCAAAAAAGGGAAGATTGGAGAGTTTTATAATATTGGTTCAAATAAAAATTTGAACAATATTCAGATATGCCAAGCGTTACTAAAAATTGCTAAAAATTTAAATAACATTGAAAGTTCAGTTAAAATTAAATTTGTAAAAGATAGGCCAGGACACGATGTCAGGTATGCGCTCAATAGTAACAAAATTAAAAAAAAATTAAAATGGAAACCGAAAACTAACTTTTTTGATGGTATTAAAAAGACCTACAATTGGTATTTAGAAAATAATAATTACTTCAATTCTTTAATTAAAAAAGATATTACTGAAAGGCTGGGAAATAAATGATTAAAAAAGGAATTATTTTAGCTGGTGGTATGGGCACAAGAATGAGTCCATTGACTAAAGCTGTCAACAAACAGCTGCTACCTATTTATGATAAGCCTTTAATTTTTTATCCTTTATCAATACTAATGTTAGCCAAAATTAGAGATATTTTAATAATCGTAAACAAGGGTCAGTTAGATCAATACAGAAAATTAATTCCTAATGGTAATAATTTAGGAATTAAAATTACATATAAAGAGCAAGATAAACCTCGTGGACTTCCAGATGCATTTATACTGGGTGAAAAATTCATTGGCAAAGAAAATGTTGCCATGATACTTGGTGATAATTTTTTTTATGGTCAAAATTTAACTTCAAAACTTTTAGAATGTGCAAAAATTAAAGTTGGTGCTAAAGTGTTACTACACAATGTTAAGAACCCTGAACTGTTTGGTGTTGCTGAGGTTAATAAAAAAAATATAATAGTAACCTTAAAAGAAAAACCAAAAAAATTTTTATCTACTAATGCAATTACTGGTTTGTATTTTTTTGATAATAAAGTTGTTAATTATGCAAAAAATTTAAAACCTTCAAAAAGAGGTGAATTAGAGATAATAGATTTATTAAAACAATATAAAAAAACTAATAAGCTATTTGCTGAATTTATAGGGCGTGGTGGTGCCTGGCTTGATACTGGATCAATTGATGATTATTACAAAACGATTGCTTTTGTTCAAGCTGTGGAAAATAGACAGGGCTTTAAAATTGCATGTATTGAAGAAATAGCACTTACAAATAAATGGATTAATAAAAAAGAAATTATAAATTCAATAAAATTTTATGGTAATTGTAGTTACTCAAAATATTTAAGTAATTTGATATCATGATAAAGATTAAAAAAACTAAATTTGCTGATTTATTAATAATCGAAAGTACAGCATATAAGGATAAACGTGGTTATCTAAGAGAATTATTAATTGAAAAAGAGCTAAAAATAAAGTTTAAATTTCAAATATTATCTGTATCAAAAAATAATGTTCTTAGAGGACTTCATTACCAGTTTAAAAAACCTCAAGGAAAATATGTATCTGTTGTTAAAGGTAAAATTTTTGATGTAGCTGTAGACTTAAGAAGAAATTCAAAAACTTATGGAAAATATTTTTCTATAGTCTTAAGTGCCGATAACTATAAGTCCATTTTTATTCCAGCAGGTTTTGCACATGGGTTTCAAACTCTAGAAAAAGAAAATATAGTTTGTTACAGCTGTACTGAATACAGGTCGGCACAGAATGAACATGGTCTTTCATATAATGACCCTTTTTTAAAAATAAAATGGCCCAAAAAAAAACCTATACTATCTATTAAAGATATGAATGCTAAAAAATTTAAAGAAACTTTTTAATTATTTTTTTTGAATTAATTTTTCATAGTCAATTATAGGAATGATTTTTGTGAGAAGCAGCTTATTTTAATTTATGAATTTTTTTCATAAGTATTTCATAATGGGTTGATATACATTATATATAGTTTAAATATTTATTTAAATGAATAATGAAAAAAATAAAATTGTTATTACTGGTGGTAATGGCAGATTTTGTAAGATTCTTAAGCTATCTAACAGAAATCTAAATATTTACTATCCTGAAAAAAACAAATTAAATATTTTAAAAATTAATTCTATAGAATTATATTTAAAAAAGATTAAACCAAAATACCTTATTCATTGTGCTGGCTTATCTAGACCTATGAGTATTCATGATACTGAAATATCAAAGAGTATAGACATCAATATAATTGGGACAGCAAATATTGTTAAAATTTGTTCTAAATTAAAAATTAAGCTCATATATTTTTCAACTGGTTATGTTTATGAAGGTAAGGATGGTAATTATAAGGAGAGTGACCCTGTTCTTCCCATGAATAATTATGCTAGATCCAAATTAGGGGGTGAGTGTGCAGTGGCTATGTATAAAAATTCTTTAATTTTAAGGATCACAATGTGTGAACGACCTTTTATCCATGAATATGCTTTTTCTGACATTAAAACAAATTTTATGTATCAAGATGAGGTAATTAAAATTCTACCCAAAATTTTGGATAAAAAAGGAATTATAAATATTGGTGGAAAAATTCAAACAGTTTATGCCTTTGCAAAAAAAGATAATAAAGATGTTAAAAAAAAATCAGGTTTGGGTCAATTTCCACCAAACCCTTCTATGAATATAGGTAAATTAAAAAAAATCATGAAATGGTAGCGGGAAGTGGGATTGAACCACCGACCTCAGCGCTATGAGTGCTGTGCTCTAACCAACTGAGCTATCCCGCCACATAATTATTATTGTTTTATAATAGTTTTTATTTTTAGTCCAATCAAGTATTTGCCCGTTTTCCTTGCTGACTGTGCCTAAAGTGTGCCAAGAATATATGGCTTTTTAGTGTACCAAGATTTAAGTTACGTTTAGAAAAATGAGTAAACCAATCAACCTCCTAAAACTTTCGTGGATAATTTTCTCTGTTGTATCAGTTGGATTTTTGATATCTTCTGGAGTAACTAACTATCAAAGTAGAGTTGTTGATGAACCTAGTTGGATGTTATGTAAGGCAGATAAAGAATTGAAAAAAATACAATATATAAAATTCCACAATACAAAAAAAGTTATTTACAATATTTATCAACAGAGGTGGGTAGAAGATGTGACATCTATGGATGTCACTAAGTCAAAGGGTAAAGAATCTAGACCTACTATAGAGATACATGAAGATAAGACGCGTTTTGCTAAAACTATTTATAAAAGAAAACAATTTCTTATTTATGTTTCAGATAAATATTATGTTTTTTACAAGGAAATAAATGATAATTTTTTTTGGTCTTCAGAAGTATCTAAAACGATGGCTCAACACATAATAATAAAAAGAGATGATTTTACTATGCTAGATTATAAAAATGAGTGGGTAAAAGCTCTACGAAGGAATAAAAGATATACCGATGTGGTAATAGATAAATTATTTAAAGAAGCTGATGGTTATGTCAAATCTTATGAGGACATTTTAATTTCCAATGGTAAAACTGTAAAAACACAAAGATTGTTAGATGTTTTCCAATGTAAACAAATAGCTGCTATTAAACCTAAAATTTAAGCTAAACAGCGACTATCCTACATATATCTACTCAATTTAAGATTTGGTAGAGTTTAATCATGGCTTCATTAGATGGAATTATTGAACCAATATATTTTTTGATTACCTCGATATCATTTATATTATTAAGTGTGATTCAATATAGGAAATTTGGAAAAACTAAGGAAACAAAATATCTTGCTGGTTTGTCAATTTTTTTCTTATTTAGTTATATTGCTATAATTTTAGAAAGTTGAGACTGTTTCCCCTTGTCACTTTTTTCTCTTTCTAAGTGTGCCAAGAAATTTTAAGAGCGTCTAGAAGGTTTACTTGTGTTGTCAGTTAAATGTAAGAAGTTCTAACTTTTAAAGTGATTGTCTATTTTATAATTGATATAAAAATTCCCATTGATGCCAACAACAAAAGCCCATAACCAAAAAAAATAAATTTTTTTTTTTTTTCATCATGTTGAACAACTTTTACTCTGTTTAGGAGATTGTTAATATTCACGATCGTATCTTTTTCCACATTAACTAAGGGTGATACTTTTATATCAAAACTTTTTTCGATTGATTTCTTATTATAAAAGACTTCTGATTTCATGATTTTATATAATCATAAATTGATTATATAAACAATAAAGAATTACAAATATCTAGCCAGTTTGTCTTTTAACGGGACAGTCTCTACCATTGCTAGATATTTTTTTTTAGCAACCTCAATATATAGATTTGTCTGTTGTAATTCTTCATTTGTATATTTTGAATTAATATAACCAAAAGATAGATTTTTTTTATAATTAAATGAATAATTTCCAGATGTAGTTCTACCAATAATTTCATTATCTAAATAAATTGGCTCTTCATGTAGTAATAATGGGTGACCCGGAGCACTATCTTTTAATGAAAGCATAACAAATCTTTTTTCTTTTTTTTTATCTTTGATTTTTAATAAGCTTTCTTTACCTATAAAATTTATTTCTTTTTTGTAGCTAATTGCAAAATTTAATCCTGCCTCGTATTGGTTTTCTTCTGGAGATATATCGTGACCCCAGTGCAAAAAACCACTTTCCATTCTCATAGTATCCATTGCGTGAGATCCGCAAAGAGATAATTCATAATTTTTACCTTCTTTTATGATTAATTGATAAATTTTTTTAGCATCAATATTTTTTATATAAAATTCAAAACCTAATTCTCCAACATAGGATAATCTTTGTGCCCAAACTTTCTTTGAACCAATTTGAATATATTTTCCACTACCAAAGTTGAAAGTTTCATTTGAAAAATTATCTTTTGATATTTTCGAAATTAATTCTCTACTTTTAGGACCAAAAATACCCAAACAAACAAGTTCGTCCGTTATGTCGTTTAATTCTAATTTTTCTGATAAGTGTTTTAAAATATGTGCCTTATCATGCGTTCTTGTTACTGCTGAACTTATTATTCTAAAATGATTTTCTTCAATACAAATAATCGTCAGATCTGTCTCAATCCCTCCTGCTTTATTAAGCATCTGAGTATAGGTTGATCTACCAGTCTCGTTTTTAATATTTGCTGTACAAATTCTTTGTAGTTCACTGTGAGCTTCTACACCCCTTATTTCAAATTTTGAAAATGGTGATAGTTCGTACAAACCAACATTTTCAACTGTATTTTTTGTTTCAAATTCAACTGATGGGTACCAGTTTTGATAATCAAAACTATATTGATATTCTGGTTTTTGATTTTTTAATGCATACCACATTGGTCTTTCATATTCTCCTGATACACCAAAACAAGCTCCAGCTTTTTTTAAGTCATTATGATAAGGTAGCAATCTTTGGTCTCTAGAAGTTTTATGTTGTTTATACGGCCAATGCATTCCATACAAGTCGCCCAGGGTTTCAGTTACTCGTTCCATAATAAATTTTTTAGATGAATGAAATTTTTGAAATCTTTTTATGTCTAATGAAAACAAGTCTTCATTCATGTATCCATTAATCATCCATTCCGCAGTAACCCTACCAGCTCCTCCAGAGCTTGCTATTCCAATGCTATTAAATCCACAGCAGGTAAAAAGATTATTTACCTCTGGAGTTTCTCCTAAAAGATACTGCGTATCTGGGGTAAAAGATTCTGGTCCTGAAAAAAATTTCCTAATTCCAGCAGTTTCTAGTAAAGGTAATCTCTGAAATGATTTTTCTAAATAAGGTTCAAAATGATCAAAATCATCAGGAAATTCACCAAAAGAAAAATCTTTTGGAACTTCACCTTTTTCCTTAAAAGCAGGTTTTGCATTAGGTTCAAAAATTCCAACTAGCATTTTTCCTGCATCTTCTTTTAAATAAAGACACGAATTATAATCTCTTAGAACTGGTAAGTTTTTTGGCAATTTATCTAATGGTTCTGTGATTATATAAAAGTGCTCATTAGGATATAAAGGAATACTTACACCAATATCCTCACCAATTTGCCTAGACCACATCCCAGTTGCAATCACAACATACTCACAATCAATTTTGCCAAATTCAGTCTGTACACCAACAATTTTTTTATCCTTAACTAATATTTTTTCAACTGGTGTTTTTTCAAATATTTGAACCCCTTCCATTTTTGCAGCTTTAGCTAAAACATTTGTTACACCAACAGGATCTGCTTGACCGTCTTCAGGCATATAGACGCCACCCAAAATATCCTTGTCATAGATAACTGGGTAAAGTTCCTTAATTCTTTCTTTGCTAACGGGTTCAACACTAACATCAAATAATTGTGCTGCTGTTGCTTGCCTTAATAGTTCTTGTAATCTTTCAGGTGTACTTGCAACTGTAATTGCACCATTTTGTTTTAAACCAGTTGATAAACCAGTTTTTTTTTCTAATTCTTTATATAAGTTAAGTGAATATTTTCTAAGTTTTGTAATTGTTGAAGATGCCCCTAATTGACCAACAAGTCCAGCAGCATGCCAGGTAGTTCCTGAGGTTAGTTGGTCTCTTTCTAATAAAACCGTATCCTTCCAACCATACTTTGCTAGGTGATAAGCAACAGAGCAACCTGCAACACCTCCTCCAATCACAACAACTTTTGCGCTGGTTGGAAGTTTTTTATCCATAAACAATCTTAGCTTGTTATTGCTTTCTCTGGTGCAACGAATTCCTGTCCAAATACATCTGCAACTGCTTTATAGGTTACCATTCCCTTATGAACATTTAACCCTGCTAGGAAATTTTTATCTTCTCCTAATGCTTTTTCATAACCTTTGTTTGCTAATTTAACTAAATAAGGAAGTGTAGCAGTATTTAATGCAATAGTCGAAGTTCTTGGAACCCCACCTGGCATATTAGCTACACAGTAATGAACAACGTCATCAATTATATAAGTTGGGTCTCCATGTGTTGTTGGCTTACTCGTTTCAACACAACCCCCTTGATCAATTGCAACATCAACAATTACCGATCCTCTTTTCATTAACTTTAACATTGGTTTAGTGATTAATTTTGGAGCTTCTGCTCCTGGAATTAAAACGCCACCAATTAAAAGATCAGCTTCAGCTACTAATTTATTTAAATCAATTTTATCACTTTGTTCTGGAATAATTTTATCACCAAACATCTCAACTAGTTGCTTAAGTCTAGCTTCAGATTTATCAACAATGTGGACTTTAGCTCTCATTCCAGTTGCAATCACTGCAGCGTTTTCTCCGACAACACCACCACCTAAAATAACAACAGTGCCTCCCTCAACTCCAGGAGCACCTCCTAATAAAAGACCTCTGCCGTTTTGATTTTTTTCTAAACAATGTGCACCTGCTTGAATAGACATACGTCCTGCAACTGCACTCATTGGTGCTAGAAGTGGTAATCTTCCATTATCATCTGTTACAGTTTCATAAGCAATACAAACACCTTTTGATTTAATTAAGCCTTCAGTTAACTCTTTAGCTGCTGCTAAATGTAGATAGGTGTAAATAATCTGACCTTCTCTAATCATTTTAACTTCACCTTGTTGAGGCTCTTTTACTTTAACAATTATGTCAGCATCATTAAAAATATCTTCTGCTTTATCAATAATTTTTGCACCAATACTGGTATATTGTTCATTTTCAAAACCAGCTTCAAAACCACCATTGTTTTCAACTAAAACTTCATGACCTTCAGATATTAAAGTTTTAACACTGTCAGGGGTTAATCCAATACGATGTTCTTGTGGTTTAATTTCTTTAGGTACACCTATTTTCATAGTTAACTCAGCTGTCTTTAATTGGTTAGTTTAATCTAGTTCTTTTGATTTTTTTGATAGTTAGTAATACCTGTTCTTAACTTATCAATAATCTCATCAATATGTTTTTCTTCACAGATAAATTGAGGTGCAATAATTAGACAGTCACCTGTTGCTTTAAAATTAACACCAGCTTCATAACAGGCTTTAAAACATTCCAATCCAGCTTTACCTGCTTTTGTATTTAGTTTCATATCAATTCCACCCATCATTCCATATCCTCTAATATTATCTACAGATTCTAAATCTTGAAGAGAAAATAATCCTTTTTGGAAATAAGGAGCTAAATTTTTTGCTCTATTAAAAATATCATCTTTTTCAAAAATATCCTGTACTGCTAATGCTGCTGCAACTGCTACTGGGATTCCTGAGTAAGTATAACCATGGAATAATTCAACTGCACCTTTTGGTGACGCATCCATTACTGCGTCATAAATAAAATCATTACATGCAACAACTCCCATTGGCACAACACCATTTGTTGTAGCTTTTGCCATTGTCATAATGTCTGGTGTTACACCAAATTCATCAGCACCAAATTTAGAACCTGTTCTACCCCAACCAGTTATAACTTCATCAAAGATCAGAAGTATTCCATGCTTGTCACAAATCTCTCTAAGTTTTTGAAGATATCCTTTCGGTGGCACTAATGTTCCAGTTGATCCTGCAATTGGCTCAACGATACATGCTGCTATATTTTCCCCACCAAAATTTGCACAAATTGATTCTAAATCGTTTGCTAAATAATCTCCAGTTTCTGGTTGACCACTTACAAATTTGTGTTCTGGCAAATGAGTGTGTCTTATATGTTGAACACCTGGCATCAGAACACTTGCAAATGCCTTAACATTATTAACCATACCACCAACAGATATACAGCCAATATTCATACCGTGATAACCACGTTCACGTCCTACAAATCTATATCTTTCCCCATGCCCTTTTGCTCTATGATAAGCTATAGCAATCTTAAGTGCAGTTTCTACAGCTGTAGATCCACAAATTGTGTAAAACATTTTATTTAAATCACCTGGAGTATGTTTCGCAATTTTTGTTGCTAATTCAAATGATCCACCAAAGCCCTGTTGAAAAGGTTGAGCATAATCTAGAGTCTCTAATTGTTTTGTAACAGCTTCTGTAATTTCTCTTCTTCCATGTCCAAGTGGATTACAAAATAAACCTGAGCTCGCATCTATTTGAGTTTTACCGTGGTGAGTTGTTAAATAAACTCCTTTTGCTGCAGTAATTAATCTAGGGTTAGCTTTAAAATCTTTATTAGATGTAAATGGCATCCAATGTTCATTTAGTGAATTAGGTACTGAAGTTCTGTTTTCTGAGCTCATATTTTTTTTCTCTTTAAGTAAATAATTTTAAAGGAAAACTATTAGACTAAATTTATTGGTTTTCTACAATTATTTTTCAGCCTAATGTCTACTAATAATATTACTTTAAATACCACAACCTGAGGCTGTATATAGGTTTTTTGTTTTACATCTACCTAAAATTGAATTTAAATGTGAATAATTTAATTAAATTAACAAGAGGGATAATAATGAAAAAAATAATTAGTTTTATTCTTGGTACTGTAGTTGCTCTTAACTTATCTATATCAGTTGCAAATGCAGCTGCTAAGTCAGTTAGAGTTGCATTCTTTTTAGAATGGCCTACTCCAAACCAAGAAGATAAAGTTAAAAAAATGTTTGATAAAGCTTTAGGTGTTCCAGTTGAATGGACTAACTTTTCAAATGGTGGTGCAATGACTGATGCTATGTTAGCAGGAGATATAGATATCTCTTACTCACAAGGTTTAGTACCATTTATTAATGCTGTTAAATCTAAAGCACCTTTGAAACT
>Ga0307986_10002346_pt1 | contig 13589 bp, 26 predicted proteins | sample EllFjometageno82_FD_203170 | JGI IMG/M metagenome (GOLD analysis project Ga0307986, IMG submission 203170) | Marine microbial communities from Ellis Fjord, Antarctic Ocean - #82 | ecosystem: Environmental > Aquatic > Marine > Unclassified | place: Southern Ocean | collected 2014-10-09
ATAGACCTAACACTACCAGCGATATACCGTGGGAAAGGTATAAGGTACTGTATAAGGGTACACGTATGTCTATTGCAGATATCATGCATGATACCGCACCACTAGCCAAGCTGTATGATTATACAAAGTATCCTGATCGTAATGTGAATACGGAATTCTATACCCTGACATTCTCACTTGCAGAGAATAATGATAGGGAGGCATTGGCCTGTTTGAAACGGGGTATCAATGTAGCGGTGGTGTTTGACACTAAACGTGGGCAGCCATTGCCGGACAAGTACACTATCTATGGGGAAGAATTCCCTTTGATTGATGGTGACTTGACTGACTATCGACCTGACGATGTAACCCCATGTATTGTGGGACTACGTGCCAAGGGTAAGGCAATAGGGGATACGAGTGGGTTCGTACGGCCTGCTAGACAATCAACATTCATGGCAGCATAGGGGTAATGTATGACGAATAAAGAATGGTATGAACAACTGGGGTTGTTGTCACCAGTAATGCGCACCTATGTTAAGGGGTGTATAGCCAAGGCAGAGTTCTTGGAATACCTCGAGGGGTATGGGGTCAACGAATGGTCTGAGTATAAGGAAGCAGAGGCAGAATATAAATTAGATAGGGAGCAATTATTATGAGCACATGTTATTCAAAGAAGGATGCGAAGCGTATTCAACTAATCAAAACCTGTGTCGTTAAGGTACAGGACAAACGGGCTAGACTTATTCGCAGACACATTGAGGATAGGTTAAACCAACGGGCAATGGAGGTGGGTCATGGGTACTAGATCAAACACACTTGTCATTGGCAAATATGACGTTGATGGTGAAGGCACCAAGGATACGCAGATATTAAACATGTACCGCCAGCATGATGGGTATCCAGAAGGACATGGTGCTGAGTTGTTAGCATTCCTTGAGCCTATTCAGATAGTTAATGGGTTCACTATGAACATACCTAACCAAGCCAATGGAGGTGGCTGTTTAGCTGCACAGATGATCGCTCACTTTAAGTCTGGGCCGGGTGGTTTCTACATTGAGCCACCTCTAGTAGGGGGTAAGTTTGAGAATGATTTCACCTATGCCGTTGTGGTTATGGATGATGTTATTAGGGTGGTGGTGTTTGATTGGGACGAGAACATATTCAATGGGACAGTTCCGGAGTTTAAGAAATTCATAGAGGGGTATACAGCATGAGAAAGGTTCAGCTTGTAGCCATATGTAGTGAGTGTGGGTCACGGGAGGTGGTCGGTACCGCCACTACCATATGGAGTGTGGATGATGGGGCGTGGGTTATGCACTCCAACGATGATGAATATTGGTGTGGATCTTGTGAAGATAAGTGCGGTATTGATTACCCACATATCTTGGGTCACCGCTACTAATAGGGTTACACTTGACAAGTGTGGGTACACTTGGTACACTTGTAATCAGTAAGTAAAGCAGGAGTTCCTGCAATAAATCTATGACGGAATTCCGTCAGCAAATAAGGAAGTAACCATGAAAACTATCTATCGTAAGCGTACGTATAAGACTCGTTATGAAGTAAGCAATGGCCCATGTTATGTAGGGGTACACGTAGGGTTGCGCAGCTTCTATATTGCCAAGCCTCGCAGTCGGGTATCACCTAGCCCATTGAAGTCTATCCGTGATGATAAAGGCTTAGTCACTATCACTACCATCTAATTAATTAAGGAATACTTATGAACGCATTTACTAATATCGCTACACTACCAGCATTACCTGACTACCTAGACTTTGCACCAGTACGTGAGCAACAAACTCGCAACGGTGCAAGGGTAGATGGTAAATGGTGGACGGTTAACCCTAACACTGATGAAGTTATTGGTGATGGTAAGCGTAACCATAACCCTCAGAATTTCTCTATCATGTGGGATTCTTTACGGGAGGGGCTATACCACTCGGGTTTACAGTTGGGTGAATGTACTACCAATTTCAATTCATTCAACAACAATGCAGGTATGACAGCGGAGATTGTTCTACCTAATCAGAACTTTGTTCAGGCGCTGGGGGAGCCGAGCTGTTTGAAGATTCGTATTGTGGATAGTCACGACCAATCCCAACGTAGACAGATCAGTGCCATGATAATGAGGCTGGCTTGTCTCAATGGGATGGTGTCTATGGCTGAGAATACTAGCCTTAGTCAGTTACACACACAGGGTGCAAGTCCTGAACGGATAGGTATGGTGGCAGCTAAGTGGCCTGACCTATTACTGGGTGATGCAGCTAAGATGCAGGTGATGCGGGACGTACCAGTATCAAGGGGTAATGCTATAGAGTTCTATTCAACTCATGTTGCTAGTCATAAGACACGCTCTGGTATTGTTACTAACAAGGCAATGCTTAATCGCATCATGGGTATCCATGACAGCTACAACCTAGGTGACAATGCCTATCGCCTATACAATGTGCTTACTCACTTGAGTACACACGTTGAGTCAAAGTCATGCATTACTAAGAAGCAATTGGTGATGGAAGATAAGATAGGGTCTATCATTAAGGGTGATGCCTTTAAACAGATAGCCTTTGGTGCATGGGCATAACCCCTGACGGAATTCCGTCAACGAAAATGGGCCACCTTTATGTAGTATAAGGGTGGTTTACAATGGAGGTAGTATGAACATCAAGATAAGTAATACGAACGGTGTCAAGGACAACAAGAGTTACGTCCGAGTGTATGTAGATTCGGTGATGGTAGCGGAGGTATCACCTAGTAGACGTAATCCTTTAGGTTACATGCGTAAGTATCAGGGGTCTAAGTACTGGCGGTACATGCGAGATCAAGTGCAGGCCACTGAACAGTTCAGCATCTTTGAAGTGCATGAGATTATGACTAAGGCAAGGGGGTTCTTACTTGAGCCACCTCAAGAGATTATAGTGGAGGACTTATGCGTGAAACAAATAGAGGGTATGGCCTGACACCTAAAGGTGAGGCAATGCCACAGACCATTGAAGAGTGGAGGCACCTCGTAGACCTTGATGAAAAGGTTATGCTTAGGGATAAGGAAACAATCTCTTATCTGAAACAGCGCCTCAATAAGGTGGAGCAACGCCTACTTAGTACAGACACAGTTAGGATGGGGCTAGTGCTGGAGAATGATAGGTTGGAAAGAAAGATCAGGGAGTTAAGGGGGTGTTATGACATTCAACGATCTAGCCGCTGAGTATGTAGAATCCTTTGACTTCAATGCATGTAAGGGTGGTACTCAACGTGACTATATGTACTGGGCAGTACGCTTAGGTAGTGTGCCCATCAATGGTGTACTGTTTGGGTTCCATAATGTGGAGAAGATCAACACACCTATGGCACAGAAGGCTTATGAATACCTACTTAGTAGTGGGGTATCAATGGCTAACCATGTAGTAGGGCTTGGGTCTATTGTCTTTGGACATAGCATACGCCTTGGCACTGTGAACCATAACCCGTTCACTCACATCAAGCGTAGGTCTACAGCTAACCGTAAGGTGGTGTGGTCTGACAAGGACATAGCCGACTACCTGACTACAGCATACAGTCAGTTCAAGTGGCGCAACATAGGTCTGATAGTTCAGATGTCTTATGAATGGTGCCAACGTCAAGGGGATATGAGGTTGTTGAAGTGGGATCAATATGATCTGGAGACTGGTGTACTGGTCATTGAACAGAGTAAGCGAGGTGCACAGGTAACCTTACCTACTTCGCCCGGCCTACAGGCAATGCTAAAGAAACAGCATGAAGACTTTGGGTTCCAACAATGGATAGCCCCTAGACCTAGGCCAGTGGAGAGTTTGTACCAGCCCTATACTATGCGAGGTCTATCAGTACAGGCTAAGATAGTACGTGATGCGTCAGGTATCTCTGATACATTACAAATTAGGGACATGCGTAGGACAGGTACAGTAGAGTTGGTGGATGCAGGGGTAGACTTACCTCAGATCATGTCGGTGACAGGTCATGCTAATCCAGCGTCTGTTAAGCCTTATATGAAGAACACCTTGAAGAGTTCTACTATGGCACTTCAAGCACGATGGGATAGCAAGACATAGCCCTGAGAGCTAATCTAAGGGGGGTAGGAGAGGTTTTAACCCTTACCCCATAGCAACAGTAGGGGTAGTAACAATAGTGTTATAACCCCACCTTTAGGAGGGTGTATGAAAACGTACAGAGTATTTGAGTGTGCTGCCCATAGGTTTACATGGGCTGGAGGCACTGTCATAAACATTATTTTTATATGTGATGATGGTCGTGAGTTTAGTGCAGACCGATTAGAGTTCTTTGATGTGAGGAATGATAAGATGGTCATGGACTTATGCCTAGAGTGGCTAGAAGATAATGATCTTATAGAAGAAGCAGCTTACTATAACATTTTATAACGGGAGCAGTATATGAAAGCATTAGATAAGGTAGAAGTAAGGAAGTTGGAGGGGCTAGAGTTATACTGTACCCTTGTAGGTGATGCGGAGGTATTCAAGTATGTTAAGCTTAATGATACTACTACCAGTAAGCACCAATGGTATTCAGAAAGTGCACATACAGGTAACCTGATTGAAGTGGGATACAAGTATGTACATATGCTAGACTTGGAAGTGATTCGTCACTATGGAGGTAGCACGAGAGGTATCAAACCTGTAGATGCTGCAATAACAAAGAAGTATTTCGATCTAGGCAATGAAGTCAACGAAAGCTGGAGTCCAACATGAAAGCAATGATAGTAAACACAACGGATGCCTTCGAGCCTATTACGGTGGGGGTTACAATACAAACACAGGACGAGTTAGATGCAGTACTTAATATCTTTAGCCTAGATGTACGTAGTGGGATACTTATACATAAGGAAAGGGATAGAGCAGTGATAATGAATCTGCTCAATGCAGTACAAGATGCAATTAGATAGACTAAGGGTTGACGGGTGTTTCATTTACATGCTACACTCCGTTACCCCCACCGCCAGTGTAACATAGCCAGTGTATTAGGTAGTATGGGAGTAGTAGTATGTATAGAGCACCAACTAAAATAATACAAACAGCAAACATAAGATCCACATTTAACTATAAAGAGGGGAAGCTTATAAGAATAAACCCATATGCAACGTGGGCAAATAGAGGGAGGAGGTCTGTTTCAAAACAAAGATATAGAAATATATCATTTGAAGGGAACCTACTACTAGAGCATAGATTAATATATCTGTATCATAATCCTGATATGGATCAGTCTCTACAGATTGATCATATTAACGGGGACAAACATGATAATAGAATAGAGAATCTTAGGGCGGTTACTAATCAGGGTAACCATTTCAATGAAACTAAGGCATTAGGTGCTTCTTATATCTCTAGGCTAGAAATGTGGAGGGCATACATTGTGCTTAATAATAAGCAGATAAATCTAGGAGTGTATGACACCATAGTAGATGCAAGAGCAGCCTACCTTAGGGGCAAGAAGAAGTATCATGTAATAGAGGAGGGGTAGTATGGATCTTAGACAATACGTAACAGACCTAGAGCTACCAGTAGGGTACTCAATCAGACAGAACTGTCCTAAGTGCCATAGAAAGAATACCTTTGGTGCCTCTAATGATATGGGTGTCCTCAAGTGGCAATGCTTTAGTGCCTCATGTGGTACTAGAGGTATCACTGAAGGTAACCTCACAGCCAATGACATTAGGAAGTTAATGCAAGGGAAGGATAGTATCCCTGAGCTAGAGGCCATTGAATTCCCCATGAGTGTAACAAGGACATTACCTGACGAGGCTATTGGTTGGCTCAAGTACTGGGGCATCTATGGTGTAGGCAAACACCTATGGGATATAAAGGATAGCAGGGTAGTGTTCCCTATCATTAAGAATCATATACTGTATGATGGTACAGGTCGTACATTGAACAAGGTAGTCACACCTAAGTGGAAAAGGTATGGGGGTTCAGGTATGCCATTCATCGTAGGTACAGGCAGTGTTGCAGTTGTAGTGGAGGATGCTATCAGTGCTAGTGTGTGTGCCTCTGAGGGGTACGTAGGTGTGGCACTGTTAGGTACTAGCTTAATGGAGAGCCATGCTGATGTACTACATAACTATGATAAGGTGATCGTTGCCTTAGACCCTGATGCATCTATGAAATCCTTAGCTCATGTTAAGGAACTACGTAGGCATATAAAGAAAGCAGTCGCCTTGAAGTTAGAGGATGATATAAAGTATAGGTTAGAAGTTGACCTAGATAATCTTAGGAGGATGGCTAATGGCTAACTTCTACACACAAAGGCACAATGAACTTAAGTATTGTAAAGACTGTATTGAACTGCTCACTGTAGGTGGTAACACTAGTGCAGCTATGATTAAGAAGTCAGACTATAGGTGCCTGCCGTGTAGGAGGGTATGGGATAGGCTGTATGATACGACTAGGGATAGGACAGATCGTATTGAAGATAATGCCCGTAAGCTCCAGTGGAAGAAGGATAACATGGGATATGTCACACACATCAATGCCGTCCGTAGGTGTGTCAAGATAGAGAGGACTGTATCATGGGCTGACCTTGATGCAATAAGGGGAATATACACTGCATGTGCCGCACTTAATGCGGAGTATGGTAAGAGAACATATCATGTGGATCACATCATACCACTACAGGGTAAGCTGGTGAGTGGTCTTCATGTAGAGAACAACCTTAGGATAATACTAGCTAAGGACAACCTAACTAAGAGTAATAAATATGAAAACATTCATGATTGAAACAGTAGTAATAGAGCACAACAAGTACCTACATACAGTGAAGGCTGATACTATGGAGGATGCCCTTGCAGACTTTCATAATGGGGCGGTTGCGGAGTCCAATGTCGAGTCAGGTGTAGGTGGGTCAGGTCATGTGCTTACTTTAAATATAGTGGAGGAGGGTTGTTATGAGTGAAGCAACAGCATTAGAAGCAATAGGTAAGGTGTTCACAGGTGAGGTGTTAGACATCATACTTAGGGAGGGGTTGATTGATTACTATGATGTTGTAGTTCAATGCCAAGCCGAAGAGGTTGTGAAGTGTGAGACTAAGGGTGGGTTTCCTTCAGTGGATTATGTTCATAACGAGGAGATTAAGAGTGCCTTGACTACTGTGATCAGTGACTTCATGAATGAAGGTGAGTTCGTAACATGGTTAAAGGAGAGGAAGTAATGTTTGAAGATATTAAGTTATATACTGGGGCTAACTGTAGTGCCTGTAAGGTACTTAAGGAACGTCTACACACATTGGAATTGTGTACCCTGTACACTGAATGTGATACATCAGAGGATAAGCATAGGTCAGACCTTATGGCGTTAGGCTTTCGTAGTATCCCTGTGTTAGTTCGTTATGATAAGGATGGTGGAGTACTCGACTACCTAGGAGGAAGTAGTGGTACTGATAAAGAGTATGACGACTTCTTCTTCAATGGCTTTGAGGAGGCTAAGTAATGATGTTCATGCAGTTGTTTGAGGAAATAATGGAAGGGTTTAGCTGTGACCTTAACACGGCAATGCAATTGTACCAACGTGGTACAGTATGGGAGGATTAAGTCATGGTCACAAAGAATGATGTAACAGGTGATGAACTTAGGAGCAAGGGTACTACTAATAAGTTCAGGGATAACTGGGATGCTATCTTTAATCAATGTGATGGGTGCATAAGGGACATACCTATTGTCAACGGCATACATAAGGATGAACAAGACTTTGGTATGGCCTGTAGCAAGAGTAGGTATGGTGAGTTCAAAGACCGTGTTAAACTAGGGGTATCACCTAGTACTGTGGTAGAGAATTGGGATGTAACAGATCGTGTACATTCCCTTGACGGAATTCCGTCAGCGATTAAGGAGTAATGTATGAACACTGGCATTGTATTTACACCGAAGATACCAGCACACCTGTATAAGTCTGGCCCAGCAGTGCAGAATCCATACACAAGTAAGGATCTGCATATGTTAGTGAAGCTACGTTCAGAGGGCGCTACCTTCACTGAGTGTGCTAAGATAATGGGCCGCAGTACGAGTAACCTAGGCAGTGCAGTGTCCTACCATAATCTGGAGGGGGAGATTGAGGCACGTAAGAATAGCTTAAGTCTACATAAGTGACACACATAGGGGTCATTAGTGTAGACTTAATTGGGAGGATGTATGAGTAAAGACATTGAAGTAATAGATATTGTGGATCAAGAAGATGGTTCAGCCCTAATGACAATGGATGTAGAACCTGAACAGGTGAACGCCTTTGCACACACGGGGCTAAGGTATCTCATTGAACAGATGCAGCTACAGGAGGCTATAGAAGATATATCCCCCAACACCTTTGAGGAATCCACACGGACTATGGAGCTAACCAATGATGAACTGAACATACTGTTTCAATTTGGAGTTATCAGCGCAATAAAGAGGGGTATGGGTAATGAGCAGAACAAAGAAGAAGAAGAAGACGGGGGGCAAGTCAGTGGATAGTTCTTGTGGTAATAACAAGGGATGCCCTGTGTGTGAGGGTAACAGGCTTCATAAGCACAAGAAGCATTCCCCCCTCAAAGAGATAAATGATACACACATAGATCACTAAGGCGCTTTAAAGTGCATACATGTTACAGTTTTATGTACATTAAAGTGTACTAAACGTATATAAACCTGTAATGTGTAAGCCATTTTATACATTGTACACAATGAGGAACACAATATGGAACTCGCATTACTACGAACACTCATGGATAAAGACTTCCATGATAATCATAAGGGTATCCGTTGCCCCAACAGTATCTTCAGCAAGGATGGGCGTAAGGTTAAGGCAACCATTGACAGTGCTATCACTACATATGGTAGGACAGTTACCCCAGTAGAGGTGGAGGCACTCTTCTTCTCTAAGAATCCCACCCTCACCACAGCACAGAAAGGTTCCTTCCAAACTATCTTCGACAAGGTAGACAGGGAGGTTATCATGGGTGTGGACATTGCTAGTGATGTACTGTCTGATATGTTCCGGCAACACGTTGGAGAAGAGGTGGCTAACCTTGGCTTTGAGTATGTCAATGGCGAACACCTATCACTTGAACCCCTACGCTCTATCCTTGAGAACTACAACGAAGACTTCACACCTAACCTATCCGTTGAGTGGGCTGACATTGAAATGGATTCACTGCTTACCAAGTGTGACCTTGAGGCTCAGTGGACATTTAACCTGCCTACCTTGGCACGTAAGGTGGAGGGCGTTAATGGTGGTCACCTTATTATGATAGGTGCACGACCTGAGACAGGTAAGACTTCAAGCCATGCTTCCTTTATTGCTGGGCCTAATGGCTTTGCAGAGCAGGGAGCGCAGTGCCTAGTGCTATGTAATGAGGAGGCAGTACATAGGGTAGCAGCCCGTTACCTTAATGCGTCCACAGGCATGACACTGAATCAAATACGGGATAACCCATCAGCAGCTACAGCTAAGTACCAGCGTATCAAGGATCAGGTTAAGTTCATTGATGCAACAGGTAAGGATATGACTTGGGTTGAGTCTGTCATTAAGTCCTACACACCTGACATTGTTGTACTGGACATGGGAGATAAGTTTGCTAGGCTTAATGGTGCTGCCCGTGAGGACATGATGCTCAAGGCTAACGCTATCTACGCAAGGGATATTGCTAAGCAGTACGGGTGTGCTATGTTCTATATGTCACAGCTAAGTGCAGAGGCAGAGGGTAAGGTAATCCTCAATCAATCTATGATGGAAGGTTCCAAGACAGGTAAGGCATCTGAGGCTGACCTCATGCTACTGATTGCAAAGAACCCCGCCATTAGTGAGGATGATACAATGGAAGATCCAATGCGTCATATCAACATAACTAAGAATAAACTATCAGGGTGGCATGGTAAGGTTACATGTATGCTAGATGGAAGGATTGCAAGGTATGGAGTTTGATCAGATAGAGTTATTCATAGACAGTTACATGGGTGATGCAGATGCAGAGGACACTAAGGTATGTTCAAAGTGTACTCATGCTCTACCCTTCTCAGCCTTTGGCCCAGCTAATGGTGCATTGTACCTAAGGGCAGAGTGTAGAGCCTGTACTAATGAACTTACTAGAACTCGTAAAGGGTTAAGAGCATTACATGGTATGCCTCCTGCTGGGTATGGTTGTCCTATATGTTTCTGTGAGGAGAAGGATGCAGTAGGTAAGGGAGGTAATGCGGGGCCGTGGGTACTAGACCATGACCATGATAGGGGAGAGTTCAGGGGTTGGCTATGCCATAGTTGCAACAGAGCCTTAGGTGCATTCAATGATGATGTTCCACGAATGAAGAGAGCAATTAAATATATTAGGGGGCAGTTATGATTACTGTATTGGATGTAGAGAATACAACCTGCAAGAGGGATGGTAAGCAGCACTTCGATCCTTTCGAGTCAGAGAATGAGTTGGTAATGATAGGTATGTTACAGGTGGGTATCCTTGAGGAGCGAGAAACAGTAGTCACCTTCACCCACTCAGACGAGCCACCTACAGTAGACGGGGAGGTACTAACTCAGCATATACTGGATGATACTACCCTACTGATCTGTCACAATGCAGTGCATGACCTTACGTGGATATGGGAATGCGGCTTTGAGTATTCAGGAAAGATCTATGACACTATGTTAGGTGAGTACATACTTAACAAGGGTATCAAGTCCCCATTGAACCTAGGCTTTGTATCTGCCAAGTATGAGTTGGAAGAGCAGAAGTTAGATACAATGGGGGACTACTGGAAGTCGGGTACATCTACAAAGGACATTCCCTTTGACGAGTTAGACGAGTACCTACGGTATGACCTACGCTCTACACTAGGTGTGTACAATAAACAGATGGAAAGGTTTGCTAATAAAGAGAACAGTAGTATGCAGTCAGTACTAGATCTTACTATGGATACCTGCCTTGAACTGGCATTGATCTATCGTAGGGGTATTAAGGTAGACTTAGTAGAGTTGAACAAGGTAAAGACTGAGTTTGAAGAAGAGAGGGCAGCACTTAGTGAAGAGTTAATGGAGTTCGTAGAGGAACTAATGGGTGACACACCACTCAACATCAACTCACCAGAGCAGCTATCAGCCTTAGTATTCTCCCGTAAGCCTGTGGATAAAAAGCAATGGGCCTTAAGTGTCAATGCGTTTATGTCTGACAGTAAGTTCAAGGAAGCTATGAAGTCTATGACTGGCCCTGTCTATAAGACTAAGGCAGCTAAGTGCTTCATGTGCAATGGCACTGGCATGGTTCAGTTACTTACTAAGAAGGGTATACCTCGTAAGAATAAGAACATCTGTAAAGAATGTGACCGACAGGGTTATACATTAACTAAGACTAAGGTATTAGCAGGGCTTAAGTTCACACCCCCTAAGGCTACATGGGCTAGTGCTAGTGGCTTCAGTACAGGTAAGGGTATCCTTCAGACGCTTGAAGCTACGGCTCGAGGGAAGGGCATGGTACGTGAGGCAGACTTCTTATCTAAGCTACGTAGGTTGAATGCCATTGAGTCTTACCTATCCTCCTTTGTAGGTGGTATAGAGAAGTTTACTAAGGCAGATGGTATGCTCCACGTACAGCTTACACAACACATCACCTCAACGGCTAGGCTATCAGGGAGAAATCCTAATATGCAGAACATGCCAAGGGGTGGTACATTCCCGGTGAAGCGTGTGTTCATATCCCGTTGGGCAGGGGGCAAGATCATGGAGGCTGACTTCGGGCAGCTAGAGTTTCGAGTAGCAGCATTCCTATCTCAGGATAAGGTTGCTATCAAGGAGGTGTTAGAAGGGTTTGATGTTCACCAGTACACAGCCGACATCATAGGTGGGGCAGGACAGCCCATAGCACGACAGGCAGCTAAGGAACACACCTTCGCTCCATTGTATGGTGCATCTGGATACGGTAGGACACCAGCAGAGGCAGAGTATTACAGTCACTTCTTAGAGAAGTATCGTGGTATAGCAGGTTGGCATAAGAGATTGGCAACAGAGGCATTGTCAGAGAGGAAGATTACAACACCTTCGGGTAGGCAGTTCGCCTTTCCTGATGTGTCAAGAAGGCGTGATGGTACTGTTACAAACTTTACCATGATTAAGAACTATCCTGTTCAGTCGTTTGCTACGGCAGACATAGTGCCTGTTGCACTGCTGATGATGGAGAAAGTGATGAAGGAGAAGGGATTAAGAAGTTGCATTGTGAACACCGTCCATGATAGTATGGTCGTGGATGTACACCCTGACGAGCGGCAGGCTATGATAGATGTAGTCGTAGAAGTAGAGAGTAAGTTAGTAAGCACAGTAAATAAACTGTGGGATATTGATTTCAACTTACCTTTATCTCTGGAAGCTAAGATGGGAAACAATTGGTTAGATCAAGTAGATTGCTAAATAGCATAAAGGAAAAGTAATATGAGTGAAGTAGCTTTGAATCAAGTAAGTCAAGAAGAGTTGATGCGCCTAACAGGTATGGCTAACGAGACAGGAGGAGGCGGTTCTAAGAACAAGCTACCCCGTCTACGTATGTGGCATACTCCACTGATGGGTGTTGTTGAAGTTAATGGCAAGAAGAAGAAGATGGAGGTAGTAGAAGCAGGGCAGTACCGTTTGGAACAGGAAGATGGAACCTTCGCATATGCACCAGAAGCTAATGTAAGATTCTTTATGCAGTCATTTATGTATAAGCGTTACATCAGTGACCCTGCTAACAGCCGCTATGTTAAGACACTTATGTCTGATAACCTCAACGTGGATCTTAAGGACACGGATGGTGGGTTCAACTGTGGTAAGCCAGCAGGATTCATTGAAGATTGGAACTCCGTACCTGATAAGATGAAGGATCTAATCAAGTCTATCAAACGAGTACGAGTATTGTTTGGTGAGATTGACATGGTGGGTGCAGTGAATGAGAAGGGAGAGCCAATTGAGGTGGCTACATCCCCATTCATCTGGGAGGTGGATAACCGTGAAGCCTTCAAGACCTTTGGTGATAAGTTCAAAGAGATTGTTAAGCGCAATCGTTCCTTCATCCAGTTCAGTGTCAATGTCAGTGCACTGGAGCGGGAGATGAACAATGGTCAGTCTTACTTTGTACCTAAGGTAGATGTTGACTTCTCCTCAGACCTAGCTATTACAGAGCATGTGTTAGATATGCACCGCAGTAGTTCAGAATGGATCACTCAATACAATGACTACATCAACTCAGAGTTCACAGCTAAGGCAGTGGAAACTTTGAACAGTGCAGATGAAGGTTTAGTTAATGAGTTTATAGATGTGGAGTAGTCATGAACATACACGAATTAATGGTACAAAAATATCTTAATAGTGTAGTGGCAGGGACGGGTGGCATGAGCCGCCCTGTTCTTGACTTCATGGTTAACGATGTTAAATTAGCTCTCGAAAAGCAACTCGTAGACTCTCGTAATCCAGACTTTAGATTACGTATGTCAAACATAGGTCGTTCTTATTGCCAGCTTTGGTTTGATAAGAACCAGCCAACAGATGCTTTACCTTTTCCCAACAGCTTCCTGATTAACATGATCCTCGGTGATCTTGTTGAAGCGATCATGAAAGGTATCCTCACTGAGGCTGGTGTAATATGGCAGGATGGTGAACAC
>Ga0307986_10002347_pt1 | contig 13586 bp, 13 predicted proteins | sample EllFjometageno82_FD_203170 | JGI IMG/M metagenome (GOLD analysis project Ga0307986, IMG submission 203170) | Marine microbial communities from Ellis Fjord, Antarctic Ocean - #82 | ecosystem: Environmental > Aquatic > Marine > Unclassified | place: Southern Ocean | collected 2014-10-09
TGCAGCTCCTTATTTCAGAATCTTTAATCCAATTTTACAAGGTGAAAAATTTGATAAAGATGGAATTTATACAAAAAAATGGGTACCTGAACTTTTAAATATGCCTAACAAATTTTTATATAAACCTTGGGAATTAGAAAAAAAATATCAAGAACAAATTAAAATTGTAATTGGTTTAGATTACCCTGCACCAATGGTCGATCACTCTATTGCAAGAAATGCTGCTTTATTAGCGTTTAAAACTATTAAAAAATCAATCCCCTAAGAAATGAAGAATAATAGTCCTTTTTTGTACGCTCAATCTATGTTCAAAAAGATACACACCCTGCCAATTTCCTAGTAATAAATTACCATTTTTTATACTTAAATTGATCTGATTATTTGTGAGAGACGATTTGATATGAGCCGGCATATCATCTTTTCCCTCTGTGTTATGTGCGTATAAATCATTATTCATAGGTATAAGCTTATCAAAAAAAGCTAATAAATCTGCTTGTACATCTGGGTCAGCATTTTCCTGAACAATAAGAGATGCACTGGTATGCTGGATACTAATATTTAAAATACCATTTTTAAAAGTATTTTTAATAATCCATTGTTGGATCTGTTTAGTAAAATCAAATAATTTTTGTCCATTTGTTTCAATTTTTAGATCAAAAAATTTTTGTATCATTAAATTTTGGTTTTAAAATCAATACCATATTCAGATCTTGAACCTTTTCTTAGACCAAATGGTCCTGGTACAAATATAGTTATTGGCTGCGTATTAGGATCTAAATCAACTCTGTGAAACTCATTAGCTGATCTGAATCCAATATAACCAGGTTTTCTCCAAAATTTTCCTTTTTTTGTTGTTTCCCAATATCCATCTTTGATAATAATTGTCATGTATGGACATAGGTGATTATGAACACCTTCACCATGATCATTATCTAACATTTCGTGTATTAAAATATTAAATGGAAACCACTTTGGCCTTTTTTTAAATATAAGATAAAATCGATTCATCCATGGTTTTGCATTTTTGAAATTGGGGTGAGATGGGCCACGATCAAGGACAATTTTTTTTCTACCTATCTTATCTAATAGATCAAGAAACATTTTTAATTAAGTTTGATTATAGAATTTTCTTTTATCAAATATAAATTATTGTTAGAGAAAAAGGGTCTAGATATTTTACCTTTATCTATTTTTAATGTAGATTTTGTTTTTCCAGTAAGTATATCTATAATCAGTAATTTTCCCTGATTAGTAGATAAAAAAATATTAGTTTCATTGATAGAAAAACCAACAGGTTTAATCTTATCTCTTTTCTTTTTCTTAAATTGATCAAACACATCAGTAACTCTTACAATATTCCCTGTAGGATTATCAATAATAACCAAAAATCCCTCTAGGGTAAAAGTAAAAATTAAATCATTCACTATAGCAGGACGAATATAAGTATTAATTTTTTGCTTCCAATTTATAAAGCCTGTATTGATATTTATAGAGAAAAATTCATTATTATTATTTGAAAATAAGACTGAGTTATTTTGAATTACTAAGTCAGATATCTTTAATAAATAAGGTTGAATTAAATTTAATTTTTCTGCTGTAGGTGCTATCCAAATTAAATTACCTGTATCAATTTCAATGGCATGGATATCACCAATAGAATTATTGAATAAAACTTTATTGCCATCAATAGCTATTGATATTTGCTTGGATGATTTTATAATATTTGTATCACTCTTATATTCCCAAATTAATGAACCATCTTTTAAAGAAAAACATTTAAGTGTGTTATTAGAGTCAACAACAAATATTTTATTATTTTCAATTTTTACACCCGATATAAATGGAGCATTATTATAGAAACTCCAAAGTAATTTTCCATTGTTAATATCTACAGCATAATATTTAGAAATTGTATCTACAACAATCAACACATCTTTTTGTTTAGAAAAAAATAAAAAGGGGTTTATTTTTTTTTCTTGTTTTGAATAATGATTTTTTTTCCATATTAAATCTGAATTTTTATCAAATTTAATTATTGTTCCTTTATTATCAAAAAATATAATATTTTCTTTTTCAAATAGAATTTCTGGCTCATATTGGTCAAAATATTCAATCTTAGAAAATTTAAATTTTGAAATTTTTTTAATTTCACCTAAATATTTATCAACACTATTATTATTTCGATTTGTTTTATTATAAACTAACTTTGTTTTTATCAGCTTAATTTCTAAACTTGGATTTAATTCTTTTTGTAGGGCTTCTTCTGCTACAAATAAATCTTTCTTATTAGTTTTTTTTACTTTTTTTTTGATATTAGTTTCTTTAGTCCAAAATTTAGATTTTGCATTAAATGAACAATTGTTTAAAAATAAAAAAATTAGAAAAAATATGAATATTTTATTCACTAATATCTCTTTTAAGTCTTTTTTGTGTTTCTATTTTTATACCATTATTGCTATTTTCCAAGATAAGAATCTGATTAAAAAACTCCTTTGCTTTTTGCTTTTCATCTTTTGCATAAAAAAATTCTCCCAACAAGTAAAGTGCATGGGACTTCCATATACTTTCAGAATTAATTATTGGGTTTAATATTTTTAATAAATTATTCTCAGTAGTAAAATCTGAATTAAAGAGCGCTTTTTTATATATAATCAAATTTTTTATTTCTGTGTCTAAATTGGTTTGGTTTATCAGTTCATCAAATAATTTATTAATTTTGGTATTATCCTCTACTAAATCATTATCTAATAAAAAATATAATGCCAATGGAGAATACGTAACATCATTTTGACTAATTATTTTTACTAACTCATTTATCGTAGCTTGCTTTTGGTTTTCTTTATAATTAATTTTTACTAAATTAAATCTATTTGCTAATTTAATTTTATTCCTTTCTTTAATCTCACTAAAAGAAAAGTAAACAACAAGGCCTATAATTATAACAGTTATACTTACAATTAAATTTTTCTTATTATTCACAAAAAAATTTTTAATTTTTTCGTTTCTGGTGTTGGTGCCTATTATTGAGATCTCTTCATCCATATTTAAATCATATTTCTTAAAACATATTGGAGAATTCCACCATTTTTATAATATATTAACTCATTTTTCGTATCTATTCTGCATAATGTTTTTATTTTTTTAATATCACCAGAGGCATATTTAATTTCAACATTAATGCTATCTGATTCATTAACACCTTCTTCAATTTTTAAAACTGTAATTAATTCTGATCCAATTAAATTTAAATTTGTTCTGTTATTACCATCTGTAAATTGGAGTGGTAATACACCCATACCTATTAAATTAGATCTGTGAATTCTTTCAAAGCTTTCTGCAATTACAATTTTTACACCTAATAATTTTGTTCCTTTGGCTGCCCAATCTCTAGACGATCCTGTACCATATTCTTTTCCAGCAATTACTACAAGGTCTGTACCTCTTTTTTTATATTTTTCTACAGCACTATAAACAGACATTATTTTTTCTTCTGGATATAATTTAGTAAAACCACCCTCTATACCAGGAGCCATTTCATTTTTTATTCTAATATTTGCAAATGTTCCTCTCTCCATAACTTCATGGTTTCCTCTTCTAGATCCATATGAGTTATAATCTTTTGGTAATATTTGATGTTCCATAAAATATTCACCTGTAGGACTTTCTTTTTGAATATTTCCAGCAGGTGAAATATGATCTGTTGTTACCATATCACCTAAAATTAAGAGGGGTCTTGCATCTTTAATTGGTTTAAAACCCTCAGGTATATCAGATAAATTTTCAAAGAAAGGTGGCTTCTTTACATAAGTTGATTTTGAATCCCAATTGTAAATACTTGTATTTTCAGTTTTAATTTCTTGCCATTGCTTTGGCCCTTCTGAAATATTTGAATATCTTTTAATAAACATTTCTGCATTCAAGGATTCTCTTAAAGTATCTTCTATTTCTTTATTTGATGGCCAAATATCTTTTAAAAAAATATCTTTGCCATCTTTACTTTTTCCTAATGGCTCTTTATATAAATCAAATTCCATATGTCCTGCAAGCGCATAAGCTACTACAAGTGGTGGTGATGCCAAATAATTAGCTTTGATGTGTGGTGATATTCTTCCTTCAAAATTTCTATTACCAGATAATACTGATACGGCATATATATTTTCTTTTTCGATCGCGTTAACAATTTTGTCAGGTAATGGTCCTGAATTTCCTATACAAGTCGTACAACCATAGCCTACTAAATTAAAACCTAATTTGTCTAAAAATATATTTAACCCTGCTTTTTCCAAATAATCAGTCACTACTTGAGATCCTGGTGCTAGTGATGTTTTGACCCAAGGTTTAGTTTCTAAACCAAGTTCTACAGCTTTTTTAGCTAGTAACCCCGCACCTATTAAAACATTTGGATTTGATGTATTTGTGCATGAGGTGATTGCAGCAATTAATATTGACCCATCTTTGATTTGATAATCTGTTCCAGAAACTTTTGAGATATTTTTTTCTTTTCTTTGAGTTGCATCTTCAAGGACTTTTTTAAATCCTGTAGAAGCATCTGTTAATAAGACTTTGTCTTGAGGTCTCTTAGGTCCTGAAATTGTTGGAACAATTGTTGACATGTCTAAAGAAAGTGTGTCCGTAAATTCAATTTCATCACTAACCCATAAACCTTGTTCTTTTGCGTATGCCTCTACTATGCTTACTGTATTTTCGTCTCTTCCTGAAAATCTTAAATACTTTAATGTCTCATCATCAATTGGAAAAAAACCACATGTTGCTCCATATTCTGGAGCCATATTTGCAATAGTTGCTCTATCAGCAAGTGTTAAATTTTTTAAACCTTCCCCGTAAAACTCAACAAATTTCCCAACAACACTTTTATCTCTTAACATTTTTACAACAGTAAGAACTAGGTCTGTAGCGGTTGTTCCTTCTGGCATTTTGCTAGTTACTTCAAACCCAATCACTTCGGGTATTAGCATCGAAATTGGCTGACCTAACATTCCAGCTTCTGCTTCAATTCCACCTACACCCCATCCAAGAACAGATAATCCATTGACCATAGTGGTATGACTGTCAGTACCAACTAATGTATCAGGAAAAAGATAGTCTTCATCTTTAAATTTTTCTGACCAAACTACTTTTGATAGATATTCTAAATTGACTTGGTGACAAATTCCTGTTCCAGGAGGAACTATTCTAAAATTATTAAATGCTTGTTGGCCCCATTTTAAAAAAGAGTACCTTTCTCCATTTCTTTTAAATTCAATATCTACATTTTTTTCAAAAGAGTCTGCATTTGCTGATTTATCTACTTGTACTGAGTGATCAATAACAAGATCAACTGCAGATAGTGGGTTAATAGTATTTGGGTCTTTATTTTTTTCTTTAACAGCCTCTCTCATAGCTGCAAGATCAGCCACTGCCGGTATTCCTGTATAATCTTGCAATAAAACTCTAGCTGGTCTGTAAGCTATTTCAGTCGATGATTTTTTTGTCTTTAACCATTCTTTAATTGCTTCTATCTGACTTTTAGTAACTGACAAATCATCTTCATATCTTAATAAATTTTCTAATAAAACTTTAAGAGATTTTGGAAGTTTAGAAATTCCATCTAAACCATTTTTTTCTGCTTCTGATAGAGAATAATATTTGTACTCAGTATCATTTATACTGATAGATTTTAATGAGTTATATGAATTTTTATTTCCTGGTTTCATTTAGTTTTAGATGTAGAACCCTATTATACAAAAGATAAGTAGCAATGACATAGCATAATTAAATCGTTTAATAAAATTATTATTTGTAGCAAATTTCCTTAAAAACTTGCCTAAAAATGTCCACGAAGTGATACTTAAAAACGCTGTTACACTACAAACTACTATTACCCAAATAGAGTGATTCAAATAGTTTTCCCCCTGTTCTACAAAATTTGAACTCAATGTAACTCCCGCCATTACTCCTTTTGGATTTATAAACTGAAAAATAAACTTATCAAAAAACTTTACTGGATTTTCTGTTTTCCCATCAGAAGAAATTTTTGAAAATGAAATTTTATACGCTAGATAAATTAAAAAAAATGTTCCAAGAACCCTGATAATTTCCTGAATGATTGAATAATTTTTGAAGGTTGATATTAAAACAAAATTAATCAATATAATTAAAGTTGTGTAACCAAAACCAACTCCTAAGATTAATGGTAAAGTTTTTTTAATACCAAAATTAAAACCTGAGTAAGCTGCAACAGCATTATTTGGCCCTGGTGTAAATCCCAATGATAAAGAAATTCCTATTAGTAATAATAATTCTGGATGCATAAAAAAATTAAGCTATTGGAAGACCATTTTCAGATTCTTGAGATGGGTGAAGTAGTATAACCTTTCCTTCTTTATCAATTGAACCTAAAATAAGAACTTGTGAAACTACTCCTGCAATATTTTTCTCAGGAAAATTACAAATACCCACAACTTGTTTTCCTTTTAAATTTTCCTCATTATAATAATGGGTAATTTGTGCTGAAGACTGTTTAATTCCAATTTCTTTACCAAAATCTACCTTGATGACTAAGGATGGTTTGCGTGCTTTTTCATTTTTTTTTACAGAGACTACAGTTCCAACTCTAATGTCTATTTTATCAAAGCCATCATAGGTTATTTGTTCTTTCATATATTTAATATATAGTAGATGTTATTTATGAGTACAGAAAATAGTTCAGATCAATTATTTAATAATTCGGTTAAAATTTTAACTGATTTAATTAGTTTCAAAACAATATCAGGAAAAGATAATAGCTCATTGATTAATTATTGTGATGATATCTTAAAAAAGTTAGGTGCCACTTCTTTTCGAACTTATGATGGTGAAAAAAAAAGAGTAAATTTATTTGCTACACTAAAGGCTAAAAATTCAAATAATAAGAAGCCGATTATTTTATCAGGCCACACTGATGTTGTACCTGTTTCAAAGGGTTGGAACTCTGATCCTTTTACTGCAACTATTAAAAATGATAAATTATATGGGAGAGGTTCGTGTGATATGAAAGGTTTTATTGCATGTACTTTAGCTTATGCACCTATTTTTTCTAAATCAAATTTAGATAGAGACATTCATTTCTCGTTTACATTCGATGAAGAGACGGCATGCCAAGGTGCACCTATATTAATAGAAGAATTAAAAAAAAGAGATATTAAAGATGGTATTTGTATTATTGGCGAACCAACAAATATGAAAATTATTGATGCTCACAAGGGATGTTATGAATACACAACTTATTTTAAAGGTTTAGCAGGACATAGTTCAGCACCTCATAAAGGTGTAAGTGCTGTCGAATATGCATCAAGATATGTAAATAAATTAATTGAGCTTAGAGAGAAGCTTAAAAGTAGAGCGCCAAAAGACTCTATTTTTGACCCACCACACTCTACCCTTTCTATTGGTGGAGTGTTTGGTGGCATTGCTCATAATGTAATAGCAGACAAATGTCATGTTAATTGGGAAACACGACCAGTTGTTAAGGAAGATGGAGTATTTTTAAATCAAAAAATCGACAAGTATGTAAATGAGGTGCTGTTACCTGAAATGAAAAAAGTTTTTCCTAATGCTTCAATTGAAAAAGATATTATTGGTGAAATAGTTGGGTTTGCTAGAGAAGATAAGTCAGATGCTTGTGAATTAATTTCAAGTTTAACAGGTGATAATTCTAGACAAGTTGTTTCATTTGGAACAGAGGCTGGATTATTTCAAGAAATTGGGATTAGCACAGTAGTTTGCGGTCCAGGATCAATTGAACAAGCTCATAAAATAGATGAGTTTATAGTTTTAGATGAACTTAAAAAATGTTTAGATTTGTTGGATGGAATTAAAAATAATTCTATTCCTAATTAATCGTTCCAACCACTAACAACTTTAACTTCAAGATACTCTTCAAGTCCTAATTTACCAGCTTCACGACCAATACCAGAATGTTTATAACCACCAAAAGGAGCGTCAGGTGCTAAACCAGCTCCATTGATATCTACCATTCCTGATCTTAGTTTTCTAGCAACTCTATTAGCTTTTTCTTGATCTTGAGTTTGAATAAAATTTAATAATCCATAAGGAGTATCGTTTGCAATTTCAATTGCTTCTTCCTCTGTTTCAAAGGGTATAATTGATAAAACAGGTCCAAATATTTCTGTTCTTGCAATTTGCATTTGATTGTTAACATCTGCAAAAGCAGTAGGTTTAACAAAATATCCTTTATCAAGTCCATCAGGTTTACCAGTTCCACCAGCAACTAATTTAGCACCTTCATCAATACCAACTTGAATTAAGGCTTGGATTTTATCAAATTGAGTTTTCGAAACTACTGGACCAATATGATCACCTTCTTTTGTTGCAATATCAACTTTCATTGAGTTAGCAAAATTTTTTACTCTTTCAACTGTCTCATCATAAATAGATTTTTCAACTAACATTCTAGTTGGTGCATTACAAGATTGTCCTGAATTTCTAAAACATCTAAGAGCACCTCTTTCAACAGCTTCTGCGTCAGCATCTTTAAATATAATATTCGCCCCTTTTCCACCAAGTTCAAGGCTAACTCTTTTAAAATCACTTGCTGCATTTTGAGAAATTAAAGCACCTGCTCTAGTAGATCCTGTAAATGAAACCATGTTTATGTCAGGGTGACTTGTTAATGCATTTCCAGTAACCGCACCATCTCCATTTATTAAATTAAATACACCTTTTGGTAGTTTAATTTCATCAATCATTTCTGCTAAAATCATCGATGATAATGGAGCTATTTCAGACGGCTTAAGCACCATTGTGCAGCCTGCTGCAATAGCTGGGATTACTTTTAAACAAGTTTGGTTCATTGGCCAATTCCATGGAGTAATTAACGCACAAACTCCTTTTGGTTCATGTAGAATATTATTATTAAGAGCGTGTTCTCCTAATTTTGCTTCAAACGTATATTCTTTTAAAACTTTTATATAAGATTTTATATGACTGGCTCCAGTACCAGCTTGTAATTGAGTTGAAAAATCAATTGGTGCTCCCATTTCAAGGGTTATAGCTTTAGCCATATCAGCCCATCTTTTTTTATAAACTTCATATAAGGCTTCTAAATATTTTAATCTCTCTTCTTTAGAAGAAAACGCCCATGTTTCAAAAGCTTTAGTAGCAGCACTTACTGCGTCATTTACATCTTCTACTCCACCTAAAGATATAACTGCACAGTCTTCTTCAGTTGATGGGTCTGTTATATTAAAATCATTTTGTTTTTTTGGAAAAACCCATTCACCATTGATATAAAATTTTTTCTTATCTAGCATTTTCAGAAACTATCCTTTCTTTACGATTTTGCAAATAAATTTGTTAGTTCATAAACAATTGTTGCTGCAGCTAATGAAGTAACTTCAGCATGATCATATGCTGGAGAGACTTCAACCACATCAGCAGAAACAAGATTTAAACCAGATAAACCTCTTATTACATTAACCATTTCTCTAGTAGTCATGCCTGCAATTTCTGGCGTACCTGTACCTGGGGCAAAAGCTGGATCTAAAACATCTATATCTATTGAAAGATATAGCGGATTATTACCCACTCTATTTCTGATTCTCTCTACTATTTTATCTATTCCTTGTGTTTGAAATTCATCACAGTGAATAATTTTAAAACCAAATTCTTCATCATTTTTAATATCATCCCTGCTGTAAAGAGGGCCTCTAATCCCAACATGCATTGATGCATCATCAAGAAATAGGTTTTCTTCTCTTGCTCTTCTAAAAGGTGTTCCATGTGTATAAGGTGCTCCAAAGTACGTATCCCAAGTATCTAGATGGGCATCAAAATGCACTAAAGCAACGGGTCCATTATTCATTTTATTAATAGCTCTTAATAATGGTAAGGCAATTGTATGGTCTCCACCTAAACTAATAATACCACTAGCCTTATTAAGAAGTTCTGTCGCTCCTTCTTCAATTTGCTTTATAGCTTCATTAATATTAAATGGATTACATGTTATATCACCTGCATCTGCAACCTGCTGAACTTTAAAAGGCTCCACATCATAACTTGGGTGATAATTGGTTCTCAAATGTCTAGATGCTTGTCGGATGCTCATTGGTCCAAATCTCGCACCAGGTCTATAGCTGGTTCCAGCATCAAAAGGTATGCCAACAATTGCAACATCACAACTTTCAACATCTCTTAATTCAGGTAGTCTGGCAAAAGTAGATGGTCCAGCAAATCTTGGAACTTTAGTCCCACTAATAGGTTGAACTGGGTTTTTATTTCTATTTTTTTTCATTTACAAATAAAATGTACCATATTCTTTGAATTTGGAATATCTTCTAAATTATTATTTATGATCTTCTTTAGACCTATTTTATTTTTTTTTATCCTTATAGCTCCTCTTAAGGCTAATACTATTTATAATTTAATAAAGATTCCTAATCTGGAAATTTATGAGACAAACACTGAAAATAAACTTAGATATTTATATGCAGCAAAGCCATTTAAATTGGGGGCTGATGTTAAAAAAAACATTCAATGTTTTGATTCAAATAAAGAAACTTTAGATATAAAATATAAAATTATTAATGAAAATCTGAATAGATATTCATCAGACTTTTTAAAAAAGATTGGTTTAAAATATATAGTTTTATGTGAAGATTTATCTATCGCAGAAATTAATACAGCAGGAATACCTAATAATATAACGAGAACTCTAATTCTTGATATTAAATTTAATGAGGCTTATTTCGAAAGAGCAATTCATCACGAAGTGTTTCATATAATCAAAGATACATATAAAGATTTTTTTGATGATGCTGACTGGAAAAATTTTAATAAAAAAAAATTTGAATATAGTGAGTGCTCTACTTGCAATAACAAATGGAACCTTAGTACATATAATAAAACTAAAGGTTTTTTAACAGAATATTCAAAATCTACAGCTTCAGAAGATATGGCTGAAGTTTTTTCTCACCTAATGTTTTATCAAAATAAAATTTATAATGATGATCCTATAATTAAAAGAAAAATACTATTTATTAAGAAAAATATATTAAAGATAGATAATACTTTTAATTTCTAAAAAATGATAAATAAAATTAAAGCTTCAAAATCAGAAAAAATTATATTGTGGTTTTTGATTATATTAGGATTATTTACTTTAACGTCATTAATAATTCTTAAAAATAAATGTTTATTTGTTAAAAAACATGAACCCAATAATATTAAATTTGATAACCCTGAAAATATTGCAATTCTTAATGCAAGTTGTGGAAATGTGATAATAGAATTATATCCAGACATTTCTCCTAAGGCAGTAGCAAGATTTAAAACTTTAGCAAGGTCAGGAGCATATGATGATGCTGCTTTTCATAGGGTTATAGAAAATAAACTAATTCAAGCTGGTGACTTGCAGTTTGGTAAAAGAGAAAATTTAGATTACGGAAAAGTAGGTACAGGGAAATCTGGACTCGGGTTAATAGAATCAGAAATTGATGGGGATTTTAAATATGAAAGAGGTAGCATAGGATTGGCTAGGACCTTCCAAATGAATACAGAGGATAGTCAATTTTTTATTATTTTCCAAGATGAGCCTTTATTTGAGGGGGAGTATACACCAATTGGAAAGGTTCTTTTTGGATTGGAAGTTTTGGAAAAGGTAAAATTTATGCCTAAATTTCACATAGTTCCAAGACCAGATTTCATAAATTCACTTAAATTACTTAATTAATAAAAAATAAAATCACAAGTTGCACCCATTTTAGACAATTATTATCTTTTTTTATTGCTCAAAATTTGATGAACTTAGTATATGAAAAATAATCTACAAAAAAAGATTATAAAGAACTTAAATATAAGTAAGAAAAATATTATTGAGCAACCATTAAGGGCTCTAAAAAGAATCAATATAGAAAAATTAACAAAAATTACAGCTTTAGCTGTAACAGATACTTTTAAAAATTTTAAAGTAAAAATCAAACAAAAAGAGCTGAATAGAATTAAGTTATTAAAAAAAGAAGAAATTAAAGAAATAAAGAAAGAAAAAATAGAAGAAAAAAAAAAGAAATTAGTAGAAATAAAGCTACTTAAAAAAGAAGCATTAGATAAATTAAAAGAAGAAAAAAACATACTAGAAAACCAAGAAAAACAAAGGTTAAAGATTATAAAACATCAAAAAATAATAGAAAAACAAAAAATTAAATTAGAAGCAAAAAAATTAAAAGCAGAAGATCAAAGATTAAGAGACGAAAGTGAAAAAAAACAAAGAGAAGATGAGTTAAAATTAAAAGAAGAAAAACTAAGGTTGGAATTTTTAAAAAAACAAAGAATAAGAGTAGATAAGCAAAAAGAAAAAGATGAAGAAAATAGATTAAAATTTATCGCACAACAGAATGATAGACAAGAAAAACAAAAAATAAAAGAAGAGGTGCAGAGATTAAAAGATATTGAAGTTGACAAACAAAAAAAAGAGACTCAAAGATTAAATGAAGAAGAGCATAAATTGAATTATCAGGAACAAAAATTAAGAGAAACTGAAGATAATATAAAACATATAGAAGTTCAAAGGTTAAGGGAAAAAGAAATTCAAATATCAAACGAAACAGAAAAATTAAGAGAGAAAGAAAATGAATTTAAATTAAAAGAACAACTTGAAATTCAAGAACTAAAAGAATTAAAATTAAAAGATTATAGAAATAAAAAAAGAGAAGAGGAGCTTAAATTAAGAGAGGAAGACCTTAGATTAAAAGATCTAGAAGAACAAAAAATTTTTGAAAAAAAAATTGCTGAAGAAAAAAGAATTAAAGAAGAAAACGAAAGAATAAAACAATGGGAAATAAAATTTGATGCAGATCTTGCAAAAAAAGAAGACGAAATACTAAAAAGATTTTACAGTGAAAAAATTAAAAAAGATGAAGCAACAACAGAAGAAATAAAAAAAAATAATGAAGGAAATTAATTAATTAGTGGTTTTCCAGTCCCCAGTGTGTGCTTAATTCTTTCCTGTGTTTCCTTGGTCTCTATTAATCTCATAAAAGCATCTAATTCTAATCTAAATAAATCATCTTCTGATAAAGTTTTATCAATAGTGGTGTCACCTCCACTCAATACGTTAGCCAATTCTTTACCAACTCTCATTCCATGATCTAAAATTACTTTATCATTATAAAGTTTATCTAAAACTTTAATCATTTTTTCTTTTACTATATTTCCAGCAAGATTAAATTTTGTCATGGCTGGTGCTTTAAAATCTCTATTCTCTTCTAGAATTTTTTTTGAAACTTCCAATAAACTATTTCTATTCATTATCTTTTTATCCTCAGGTTTTAAATATTTCATTGGCATTGCTTCAACGGGTGATGTTGCAGTTTTGCCATAACCAATAATATCAAATACTTTTAATGAAGCATAATCCGGATCTTTTTTAGCCTCTTCAGTGTCAAGCCATCTAGCTAACATCTCCTTACATCCTCCACCTGCTGGAATTAATCCAACAATCGATTCTACCAAGCCAACAACAATATTTGTATGTGAGGCCACAAAGTTACTGTGCACCATAACTTCAAAACCTCCACCAAGCGTTAACCCAG
>Ga0307986_10002348_pt1 | contig 13584 bp, 13 predicted proteins | sample EllFjometageno82_FD_203170 | JGI IMG/M metagenome (GOLD analysis project Ga0307986, IMG submission 203170) | Marine microbial communities from Ellis Fjord, Antarctic Ocean - #82 | ecosystem: Environmental > Aquatic > Marine > Unclassified | place: Southern Ocean | collected 2014-10-09
CTCCTATGAAAGAAAGCATCAAATTTCTAAAAAGAACTAAGAACATCAATGAAATTCCAATCATAACAACGCCTAAAGTTAAGATTTGAGACTTAAAAAGGCTTTGTAATAAATTATTAAAAAGAATCACAACACCAGCAAGTTTGTATTCATCTTGTGACAAACCAACTTTGGAAATCAACTCACTCTTTATTTTGTTAATTAGATCATTTCTTCTAAGATCTTTTATTGAATCTTTAATTCTAACACTGATTCTAGCTTCACTGTCTTTTACAGACACGTAGGGAGAGATAATTTCCTTTTTAATTTCACCTGGTATTTTGCTATAAAGCACACCAGCTTCTAAAGTTTCAAGTTTATTGCCTGTCAAATCCTCAGCAACTCTTATAATTGATCCAAAAGATATAACTTTTCCTACTTCAGGTAACGCATCTAGATAATCGTGAACTTTTAAAATTTTATCTATTTTATTTCTTGTGAACCAGTACTTAGAGGGATCTTCTTTGTTATCTTGATTATCTTCATCCCATTCAGAAAACTCATCATCTTTTTCTTTTTTATCATTATTGGATGGAAATTTTAAAATAACATCTAGACTAGTAGTCCCACCAAGCTTATCATCAATAAGCTTCATGCCTTTGTAAATTTCGGTTTTTTTATCAAAATAATTAATAAAACTATTTTCTACTTCTAATTTTAAAATTCCAACCACACTCAAAACTATTACAATTAAAGCAGAACCGAATATTATTGATGTGTTATTTTTTGTAAAATTACCAAGTGCATTAGTAATTTTAGAATTACCTTCCTCTTCATTTATAGAATCTTCGACGTTACTAAATGTATTAAGTAGCGCAGGGACCAAGGTAAAAGTAATAAACACAGATACAACAAGTCCCAATGTCATCATCCAGCCAAAATCAATAATAGGCTTAATTCCACTAAATATTAAAGATAAAAAAGCACATATTGTAGTTAACGCAGTATAAAGTATTGGTAAAAACATTTTACTACTAGCCTCGTAAACTGATTCCTGAATGCTAAAATTTTTAAATTCCTTTTTTATTTGTAAAAATCTAACAGTGACATGAATATTCATCGCCATATTTAATATCAACATTAAAGCAATGAAATTTGAAGAAATTACTGTAACTTTCCAACCTAGCAAACCTAAAACTCCAATCATTGTACCTACTGAAAAAGCACAACCTAGCAATGGTATTGCAACTAATTTAATTTTTTTAAAAATGATCCACAGTGTAATAATAATAAATAAAAATACACCTATGCCGAAAACAACAATGTCTCTTTGAACAAACGACATCATATCATCCGTTATCATTGGTAGACCACCTAAATGAATTTGTGCATTTTCTCCATACTTTTTAATTACATTTCTTATCTCAGTGATATTTTGATGGTTCTTTTGATTATATAAATTTCTGTAAGAATCGTATTCATCGTAAAAAATATCTCTACTTTTTTTTTGTGCACTACTTAAATTTCCTGCTAACTCTAAATTAAAATAATTATTTTTATTTTTTATGAGCTCGGTTAACTTGCTGTCCTTTTTTATATAAACGATAACACCTGAGGTTTTGCCATCTTTGCTAATAACATAGTCCCTATAAATTGGGCTATTAAGAATTTCTTCAAAACCTTTTTTTTTATCTATTTCTGGATATGATAAGGTTTTATAGTTTTTTAGCCTTTCCATCAAAGGTTGGTCGCTATTTTTGAAAAGCGGAACATCAATTACAGTTACTACACTATCAACCCATTCAAGCTTTCCTATTTTTGATTTTAGAAATTGAAGGTTAATAATCGTTTCTTCATTAGTAAAACTTAATACAGGCGTATAAGTTAAAATAAGAAAGTCTTTAGATCCGTACCTTTCACTAACTTCTCTTAAATATTTTAAATCTTTGTCACTTTCGAGCAATAAGGAGTCAGTTGACGCGTCTAATTTAAAATCTTTTGAAAAATAAAGGAAATACGATAGAGCTAAACAAACTAAAACAATAGAAGTTTTTGAGAAATCAACAATTAGTGTTTTATAAATTTTACCAAACATCGCTTAAGTTCAGATATATCTTAAATTTTAGATAACTAAAGTATTAATTTTTAGGCAAATCTTTAAATTTCGTGTACATACCTTCAAATTCTACATGCACAGTCCCAGTAGAACCATGCCTATGTTTACCAACAATAAGACTTGCTAATCCGTGAATGTCACTCATTTTTGATTGCCATTCAGCATGTTCAATAGAACCTTGTTTGGGTTCTTTTTTTTCAAGATAATACTGTTCTCTATAAACAAACAAAACAACATCAGCATCTTGTTCAATAGAACCCGATTCTCTTAGATCTGATAACTGAGGTATTTTGTCATCTCGTTGTTCCACAGCCCTTGATAGTTGAGATAGGGCAACAACAGGTACATTAAGTTCTTTGGCAAGAGCTTTTAATCCTTGAGTAATTTCTGAAATTTCCTGGACTCTACCATCCATTCTATTTGAATTTGTTCTCATTAACTGTATGTAATCTACAACAATTAATTTTAATCCAAATAATCTTTTAATTCTTCTCGCTCTATTACTTAGAGTTGAAATTGCAATTGCAGGAGTTTCGTCTATATAAAGAGGTAAATCATATATATTTCTTGAAGCCTCAATGTAGCGATTCAGCGTCTCTTCAGTTGCTTTACCAGTTCTTATTTCATGGGAAGAAATTCTTGCTTGTTCAGATAAAATCCGTGTTGAAAGTTGCTCTGAAGACATTTCTAAAGAAAAGAAAGCAACTGATCCTTGCTCATTATTTTCCTGCATAGTCTTTGCTGCGTGATAAGCAATATTAGTAGCGAGAGCTGTTTTACCCATTGACGGTCTTCCAGCAATAATTACAAGATCAGATCTGTGTAAACCACCTAACTTTTCATCCAAATCTGTCAAGCCAGTAGGGACACCAACAATTCCCTGATCACTTTTCATAGCTAATGTAGCCATTTCAATAGTTTGATCAATCGCTTGATTAAATTTTAAAAAAGTTTGAGAAAAATTTCCTCTTTCTGCTAGATCAAATAATGACTTTTCAGCGTCTACAATCATATTTTCTCCAGTTTTTTCAATTTGATCGTCTTTAGCTTCGTCTAAAATACCATCAGAGATAAATATAAGCTCTCTTTTAACGTACATCTCGTGAATTATTTTTGCATAGTCGATGGCTTGTTTGATAGAAGAGGAAAATCTAGTTACTTTAACAAGATAATCGACTCCTCCAACTTCACTTAAACCAATGTCATTTTCAAAAAAGTTTTTAAGAGTAATAGGGTTAGCTATCATTCCTTTATTATTCAAATTTTCTATAACTTCATAAATTTTTTTATGTATAGGATCAAAAAATTTACCAGCACTAACAATGTTTGAAATTTCATCAATAATATCATTGTTAACTAAAACAGAGCCAATTAGAGACTGCTCAGCTTCTATATTTGAAGGTAGTTTATTTTCTTTTGTATTGTTAATACTTAGTTTAACTTTTTCCATTTAAAACATAATAGTTAATGTAGATTTAATAGGAACTTAAAAGTTACACACTTTTTTTTCTACCTGTGGAAAAATATTATTTAAATAGAATCGATTTTATCAACTTGTAAGTTAACAATAGCCGTAACTTCAGCATGAAGATTTACGTTGATTTTGTATTTACCCACTTGGGTAATCTCTTGTCTTAGGTCTATTTGTGAAGGGTTAATTTCAACTTTTAACATTTCTTTAAAAGCACCAGAAACTTCTTTTGGTTTTATTGAACCATACAACTCACCATTCTCTTTTGATTCTTTATTAAATTTCAGTGTTTTATTTGTAATTTGAGCTGCTATTTCGTTAAATTGTTTTTTTGTTTCTTCATTTTTAGTGTTTAGTTCAGATTTTTTCTTACTTACATATTCTATATTTTCTTTACTGGCTCTTAATGCTTTACCTTGTCTTAATAAAAAATTTCTACCGAAACCATTTTTTACTTCAACTTGGTCACCAATTTTACCTAGCTTCATAATATTTTCTAAAAGTATGACTTGCATGATTACATAAGTCCTAAAATTTTAGCTTTTTTAATTTCACTTGTTAGTTTCCTTTGTTTACTTTGTGAAACAGAAGTTATTTTAGAGGACATAATTTTATTTGTGTCGGAAACATATCTTTTAAGTACTTTTACATTCTTATAATCAATTATAGGGGCGTCTTTTCCCGAAAGAGGACATGTTTTTGAAAACCTAGAATCTGATTTCTGAAATAAACTTAATTTATTTAAGGGATTATCATTTCTTTTGTTATACTTTTTATTATTTTTTCTTTTCATTGCTTTCTTTTTCGTTGAAATATTCCGCTTCTAAGTCTAGCTTTTTATATCTTACTGTTAAATGTCTTAGCAAAGAATTGTCAATGACACTATTTCTTTTTATCTCATCTAAAGTTTCATTTTCTGCCTCAAACTTATAGTGAATATAAAAACCTTTATTATAAGCTTTAATTTTTTTTTCAAAACTCATTAGACCCCATTTTTCAATTTTTATAATTTTACCCTCAGTGTTAGTTATAATATCTTTATATTTTTTCTCTATTTTTTCCAATTCAGGTGTTGATATGTCCTGTTTTGCTATTATTGTATGTTCGTAAAAGCTCATTGAGTAATCATTGTTGTTTATTTATTAAAAGAACGGTTTTATACTATTATAAATACGTCAATTCAATACTAATAATGTTATAAAAACCGTTTATATAAATGAAAGCTATATTATTTCCAGGTCAAGGTTCTCAAATAGTAGGTATGGGAAGTGAATTTTATAATAATTTTCCAATTGTTAAGCAAATTTTTTCAGAAGCAGACGAGGCTATTAATTTTAAAATATCTAAAATCATTCTTGAAGGACCAGAAAGTGAACTTAAACTTACTCAGAACACTCAACCATCAATACTTCTAGTTAGCTACGCAATTTATACTGTTTTAAAAAATGAATTTAATTTTAGTCCAGAGAAGGTAAAATATTTTGCTGGTCATTCGCTGGGGGAATACAGCGCACTACTTTGTGCTAATGCACTAGCTTTTACAGATTCTTTACGTCTACTCTTTGAAAGAGGAAAGTCAATGCAAGAAGCCGTACCAATTGGCCAAGGAGGCATGCTTGCGGTACTTGGATCTAAAGTGGATGATATTAATAATTATATTTCTCAATTAAAAAATAAAGGTGTATGTGAAATTGCCAATGATAATGCAGAAGGTCAGATTATAGTAAGTGGTAACATCGAGACTATTGAAGAACTTAAAATTACCTTAAAGGCAAATAAAAAAAAAAGTATCACACTCCCAGTTAGTGCTCCTTTTCATTGCTCATTAATGAATCCAGCTGCTATAAAAATGAAAGAAAAAATTGACAATACAAATTTTAGAAAACCTGATCGAGAGATTATAAGTAATGTAACATCTTTACCAACAAATAGCCCCGAAGATATAAAGAATCTATTAGTCCAGCAAATTTATTCAAAAGTTAGATGGAGAGAAAGTATACTTTTTATGGGTGAAAAAAAAATTAATGACTTTATAGAAATTGGACCTGGAAAAGTTTTAACAGGCTTAGTCAAAAGAATATTGCCTAACAGTAATTGCTTTAGTATTAATTCAATAGATGATATTAGACATCTAAAAAATGAATCTTAAAAATAAAAAAATATTAATAACCGGTGCTACCGGTGGGATCGGCTATAATTTAGTTAAAAAATTTTATGAATTAGAATCAATAATTTTAGCTACAGGTACAAATCAAGATAAATTAAATAATTTAAAAGATGAATTTAAAAAAATTAAAATTAAACAATTTAAATTAGATGAACACACAAAAATAGAAGAGTTCATAGGCAGCTCTTATGAAGAACTAGGTGGCCTGGATGTTTTGATTAACAACGCAGGAATAACTTCAGATAATCTTTCAATAAGATTGGCAGATGAAAATTGGAAAAAAGTAATTGACATTAATTTAACTTCTACTTTTCTGATGTGCAAATATTCAATTAAAAAAATGCTAAAAAACAAATATGGAAAAATAATAAACATTACCTCTATTGTGGGGCATACCGGCAACTTGGGTCAAGCTAACTATGCAGCGTCTAAAGCAGGTATTATTGGTTTCTCTAAAAGCTTAGCCATAGAGTATGCGAAAAAAAAGATAAATATTAACTGTATTTCACCAGGTTTTATAAAGACTGAAATGACAGACAATATTAATGAAGATTTTAAAAAGATACTTATTTCTAAAATTCCAAGCGGTGACCTAGGAACAGGACAAGATATAGCTAACTGTGCAGCCTTTTTATCGTCAGATATGTCAGATTATATTACCGGTGAAACAATTCATGTTAACGGTGGTATGTATATGTCTTGACAATTATTATTAATAATTTAATAAGAAATTTAATCATTAATTGAAAAATAGGAATTTAAATGTCAGATGTTAGTACAAAAGTAAAAAAAATTGTTGCAGACCACCTTGGTGTTGAAGAGGACAAAGTTGTAAACGAAGCAAGCTTTATTGATGATTTAGGAGCAGATAGTTTAGATACCGTAGAACTAGTTATGGCATTTGAAGAGGAATTTGGCTCTGAAATTTCTGATAGTGAGGCAGAAAAAATATTAACTGTTGGCGATGCAATTAAATTTATCGAAAGTAAATCTACAAATTAAACTTTTTAAAATAAGATTTATATGACATCTAACAAAGATGGCATAATGGTAATTCTATCATCACCCTCAGGTGCTGGTAAAACTACTTTAACAAAAAAGATTCAACAAAAATATCAAAACTTTAAAATTTCCGTATCTCACACAACAAGAAAACCAAGATCAAACGAAGTAGAGGGCATTGATTATTTTTTTGTTAATAACGATGAGTTTATTAAAAAAATTGATGATAGAGAATTCTATGAACATGCGAAAATATTTGATAATTTTTATGGGACATCAAAAGATTCAGTAAATATTCTTTTAAAAAAAAATAATGATATTTTATTTGATATTGATTGGCAAGGAACTCAACAACTATCTAGGTTTAAAGAACTAAGCTTAATTAAAATATTTTTAGTACCGCCTAGTAAAAAAGAGTTAGAAAAAAGATTAATTCAAAGAAATCAAGACAAGTCTGAGATTATATCAAAAAGATTGAAAGCCTACGACGAAGATATTTTTCATTGGTCTGACTATGATCACGTGATAATTAATGATAATTTAGATCATTGTTTCAATCAAATTGAAAAAATTATTATTGACGCGAAAAAAAATTAAAATTAGAATTTTTTTTCAAAATATTCAGTAATTTGGTAGTATTGTTTTTCAGACACTTGGTTAGGTCGCAACTTTAAGTCAATATTAATTTTTTCAGCCATGAGTATTGGTTTTTTAAAAATTTTATTAAAAACTTTATTAATCATTTTTCTTTTCTTTGAGAAAAAAAGATGTGTAATATTTTCAAGATTAGAAATATTTTGAACTGTAAATTCCTTATTAATAATAGGTTCAAATACTAATATTGTAGATTTAACTTTAGGAACTGGAAAAAAGCAATTTTCTGAAACATTAAAAGTATTAGTGACTTTTAATCTAGCACTTGTAAGTATAGCCAACCTACCAAATGAAGAAGATTTATGTTTCGCTAATATTTTATCCGCTACTTCCTTTTGAAACATTAAAACTAATTTTTTGTAATTAGGCAGCCATTTTTCAAACTTAATTAATTTAGCTAATATCTGTGATGATATGTTGTAAGGCAAATTTCCTATTATAATTGTGTTGTTTTTTATTTTGCCTTCCAATGGAAACTTTAAAATATCCTCATTAAAAATTTTTAAATTTTTATAATTATTTAATTCTTCCTTTAAATGATTCGATAAATATCGATCCTTTTCTATTAAAATTAAACTTTTTGGTTTTTTTTCTATAATTTTTTTGGTTAAATTTCCTGTACCAGGGCCAATTTCAATAATATTATTATTTTTGATATCTGAAACATTTACTATTTTATCAATAATATTATTATCTATCAGAAAATTTTGTCCTAAAGATTTTTTAGGTTTAATCATTAATTTTTCTTAAAAAATTAATAGCAGAAATTAAACTTTGCGGTTCAGCTTTATTTTGGCCAATTATATCCTGTGCAGTTCCATGATCAGGAGACGCTCTTAAATAGTTTAAACCTAATGTTATATTTATAGCATCATATCCATAAAGGGCCTTGAATGGAGCTAATACTTGATCGTGATACATTCCAACTACCACGTCATACTTTAATTTTTTTTGATTACTAAAAATGGTATCTGCTGGAAAAGGACCTAAAATATTTACCCCAGATTTCCTTAAATCTAAAATTGAAGGTTTAATAATTTTATTTTCAACTGAGTTTTTTCGGTTCTCACTATTGTGTGGATTTAGTCCTAATATAGCAATTATAGGTTTTTTTTTAAATAATTGAATATAGTGTTTGTTCAATGAAATCATTTTTTTTTTTATAAGGCTTGTTTTTATTTTTTTTACAACATCTTTAATTTCTATGTGAGTAGTCAGCGGTACTACAGATAATTTCTTATTATAGATCATCATGACCTCTCTGCCCTTTGTGTTGTTTTTAGAAGCCAAGTATTCTGTTACGCCAAGATATTTATTATTAAAAATTGTTTTATTGACAGATAAGTTTATAAACCCTTTAATTTTATTTGAATACGAAAGATAATGAGCAAGATCTAAACATTTTAAAACGTATTTTTTAGAATCAACTTTATTAGGTAAGAAAGCTGATTTAAATTTTAAAGGAACATCTAAGACACTAAGATTTTTTTTATTTATTTCGTAAATCGAATTAATTTTAGAAATCTTTATTTTTTGATTAATTATATTTAATTGCTTCTTTAAAATTAAATAATTACCAATAATAAAAATATTTTTTTTTTGTATTTTATTCCAAGATTTTGCAATAATTTCAGAATTAATACTTTTAGGTTCACCCGCAACTATAGCAATTAAATTTTTCATAAAAAATCAATTTGAATAGAATTTTTTAGGTTTGAAAAATGAGATCTAGAAAATAATCCTAACTTTTCTTCTTTTTTTCTTAAAAGAATATTTTTTTTTAACTTTTCTACCTCAACTACATTTTTACTTTTTTTAATATCATTTAACATTAAAATTATAATAGACTGCCCTTCAAATATTGGAGAAGTAATTTCTCCTGTTTTAAGATCCTTGACCGCAACTATAAATTTTTTTGATAATGATTTATTTGGCACCCAACCAATCAAACCACCATTTTTCGCTGTACTGCTATCACTTAATTTTTTTGCCGTTATATCGAATCCTTCTTTTTTAATTGATTGTAAAATTTCATTAGTTTTTTTTTTTTTATTTTCAAAATTGTAAACTTCTATTTCTGATAAATTATATTCTATTTGATCTGTGTTCATAAGTTTATTCACATCGTTTTCCACTTCGACAATATTTATATTAATTTGATTTGAATAAATTTTGTAAATTAAAGTATTCCAGAGTAGTTCAGTTTCATAGTTCTTGATGAAAGTTTTATAATTTATATTGTTAGCTTTAAATTTTTCTTTTAGACCTTTGACATTCGTGTTTAATTTTTTGGAAACATTTTCAATATAATTACTCAAATCTTTTTTATTATAATCTTTAATTTCGTACTTAGTTATTTCACTTCTTTTAATTAATTTATTTATGATATTTTTAGTAGCATAATTTTTATTATTATTAATATTTATTTGAGTAATCTCTTTATTGGTTAAAACTAAATTTGTTATAATTTCGTTCTGAATATCTACCGACGATAGTATTGAATTTCCCACCTTAGCTACAATTACATTATTAATTTGAGCCTGCGTATAAATGAAAAAAAAATTTGTAAATAGTAAGTAAAATATAATATTAAAAAAAATTTTATTCATTATTAATATGTCAATGGTGCAGACATAGCATCTGATATTGGAATTAAACTGATTGTAAACATTAAACTCTGACGTGGTTCTATATCTCGATCTGCATAAAATTCTCTTCTGTATCCTACTCCAGCTCTTAAACAGTCGTTAATGTAATTGTAACTTAAATTATAAAACTCAGAAGATTTGGTTAAAAGATTTCTTTTTGTTGAAAAAGCTAGCTCAGTAGAATTATTAAATTTATAATCTACGCCAGATTTAATATATCCGTCATTACCTATATGATTTCTTTCTTGCAGGTAACTTACGTTAAATTTTACTCTTTCGTTATCAAAATCTAATCCTATATCGTTATAATTAAAAGTTTTATAACTTTGATCTAAATTAAAGTTATAAATTAAACTAATATTTTCATTAATATTATAGTTTGCCTTTCCAACTATATCTGAAAATCTTTGGTCCAGAGAAGTGCTTGCAGGAATATCCATATTTTCTTCAGCGCTAACGACTTGTCCTATTGAGAAAGAAAGTTCTTCTTGTGCAATATTATTTTTATCATCTAATTTATTTTTTTTGTACTCGAAGCCTACCGAAGTACTTAAACCACCTTCAAGCACATCTTTGTCAGATGTTTTTTTTAGATCGAATAATTTTCCATAATTAAAACTCCCACCAACTGAGTCTCTTGAATGTCCAGGTGCATATCTTAAAAGTAACTTAGGTGTCAAACTATGAAATTTTTTATTAGAAAAATTGTTTTTATAAAGATTCAATTTTGTAAAATAACCTACCGCAGAGGCCAATTCATAATTTGCGGTATCATCCTTAAAATTTGGTCCATTATCAGAAGGCTGTATTCGTCCTCCCGTATTTGTAGTTTCATAAATTACACTTTTCGTTAAAGTTTCAAAATTGTTTTCAAATCCAAATTTATTTAACCATTTTTTTGATTTCCAAGTGAAATCGTTAATCAAAAAATTTGTTTGAGTATCAACATCATAATTAGAAATTTCAAGATTAGTTTCTAAATCTAAAAATCCAAATTTTTCACTAGACATAATTTTTTTTTCTGCTGCTAGTGGAAAATTGTATTCATATCGTGAATTACCACTCTTTTGAGTATTTATGTAGATACCAGGGGTTAAACCAAAATATAAATCTTCATTTTGATAATTATAGCTAATATAATTTTTCATTATATTTTTTTTGTCTGGAACCAAAGTAGTTTCAATATTATGAGTTTCAAAATAATTAACGCCAGATACCTTTTCAGTATTGATCTCTAAATTACTATTTTCTTTATTACTATTGATTAAACTCATATTAAAATTTGAAAAAAAATGACCTTTGGTTCCACTAGTTTTTTTTCCAATATTTTTTTTTAACCCTACTTCTTTGTCAGATTGAGTGAATCCACTATCAACTATTAAAAAAGAATTTTTGAAATCCTGTCTATATTCAGTAAGTAAAAGAGGCTTATCAGTGGCATATATTTTCGGTGTAATGGTAAGATCTCTATCGTTTCCCATATCTAAAAAGTAGGGAATGTTAACACCCGAACCCATTGTAGCGCTGCTAACTAAAGAAGGAGATAAAAGTCCAGATCTTCTGCTAACTGTTGGATCGGGATGAGAAAATTTTGGAGAAAAAAAAACAGGAAAATCATAAATTTTTAAAACTACATTTTCATAGAAAATTGTTTTTGAAGCTAAATCATGTCTAATTTTTTTGGATTGTAGAGTCCATGGAGGGCATTTTTCATTTTTTCTGTTTTTACAATAAGTAAATATCCCTTTATCAAATTCTGTGGTGTTTCCTGAAAAGTTCATAGTATTTGCAAAAAATCTAGGATCACTTTCACCATTTTCTAAAGCAGACGCTTTTAGAAAAGCTTTAACGTCTGAACCAACAATTTTTTTCTTCTTTTCATCAATATAAATTTCAGAAAATTCATAATTGTTATTGAGGATGTCTATTATTTTGATATTACCCTTTGAGAAAAAAATATTTGTTAAAGTGGAATAACTGAACATATCTAGAAAAATTTTATTTCCATCTATATCTGTTATTTGAGCATTATCATTAGATTGAATCAAATTATTTTTGCTATCAAAAGTTATGTCAGTTCCTATAAGCTGATAACCAGCAGAGGTTAAAATTCTTGTTTTACCTTTTGATTTAATTATTTCATCAATTTTATTATATTCAGCATATTCAGAGTAAAGTTTATTAGCTTTTTTATCATTTACACGTACGTTACCCTCTAAAATCGTAATTTTATTTTTATCATTATAGTTAATTTTGTCAGAATTAATTTCTAAATTTTGTCCTATTAAGTTAGTGGTACAAAAAAAATAAAATAAAAAAAAAGTGTAAAAAAAATTATTTTTCATTTATTTGAATAACCCCTATTAGGCAAAATAAACCTATTGATACCACAGGTATCCAGACAGATGTAACTAAACTAATTTTACCCGTCTGACCCAGGGCAATAGATAAATCTTTAAAATAAAAAATAACCACAGAAGTAAGAATCGATAGTATTACATAATAATAATTTTGTTTTGTGTTAATTGTACCTATAGAAAAAATTGAAGCTAAAACAACCATTAAAAATAAAAAAAATGGAAGAGAAATAAATTTATGAATTTTTTCATTTAATAATTTATTACTGTATCCAGCTATATTTAATTCATCGTAGTTGTTAAACAAATCGATAAAGGACAATGTATTTAAATTTCTGTAGACTGAGTTAATTTGATCTAGTATTTTTTCAGTTTTAAATTCATAATTTTCTAAATAATTTTTTTTTTCATCCACAAAATCATAAATAATAACTTCATTCATTTGCCAAGGATTTTCAGTTATCATAGCTGACTCAGCCTCTATTCTTTTTATGATTTTATTTTTCTTATTAAAAACATAAATAGAAACATTTTTTAAAACATTATCTTGAATTTTTGAAGCATTGATAATTTTATATCCATCTTCATTAACTTCTTTTATCCAAACACCATTTTTATTAACCGAAATAAGATGGTCAACATCTCTCGAGTGTTTTGCTTTTTCTGCTTCATAGTATTTAATAAGAGTTGAGGTGATTGGGTTAATAGCTATTAAAATGAAGCACCCAAACATAAAAGCAAAAAAAGAAACTATCAGTGTTATCCTTAGATTTGAATAGCCGAAAATTTTTACAGAGAGTAAATCTTTGTTATTTTTAAGATGCAAAAAATAAAACATAGAAGCTAAGAATATTATAAAAGGCATAAGTTCTATAATTAAAGATGGTACAAATGACAAAGACAGAATAATAGGAAGACTTAAGGATTGATCTGTATTTTTAAAAAATTCTATTTCTTCAAATAAATTTAAAATAATTCCAAGTGAAAAAAAAATTAGAATAGTATTGAATACAATCTTTATATAATTAAATAGAAGATATTGATTAATAATTTTATTCATTAGCAATCCTTTTTGATGTCATTTTTTTTATTAAAATAAAATAAAAAATTAGAAATAAAATAAATGGTGTAAGAAAGTATATAATAAAATTTTTTAAAGAAAAACCAGAATATTTTAAAAGTATTTCAGC
>Ga0307986_10002349_pt1 | contig 13582 bp, 10 predicted proteins | sample EllFjometageno82_FD_203170 | JGI IMG/M metagenome (GOLD analysis project Ga0307986, IMG submission 203170) | Marine microbial communities from Ellis Fjord, Antarctic Ocean - #82 | ecosystem: Environmental > Aquatic > Marine > Unclassified | place: Southern Ocean | collected 2014-10-09
CCTTGCTCCCAGTGGGGTTTACCATGCGTTTTTTGTTACCAAAAAACCGGTGTGCTCTTACCACACCTTTTCACCCTTGCCTTGATAAGGCGGTTTATTTTCTGTGGCACTATCCCTGAGGTCACCCTCGCCAGCCATTAACTGGCACTGTGTCTTTATGGAGCCCGGACTTTCCTCTACTAACTAAAGTTAATAGTGACAAGCCAACTATCTAGCAGCGAAATTTTATTATACTTATGTGGCAAAAATCAAGCTATTATTTTAAAGAACTAGCTAAATAATGGCTAATTTTCAAACATTTTTGATCGATTAACCCATCAATCTTATTCTGCCTAAACTTTCTCTGAAATGCTTTTATTACTTTTGAGTCGTCCCTAGATGGTTTTTTTTTATCAAAATATCGATATCCAATTTTATACAAATTACTAAAAAATAAATTACGTATATATTTTTTGTTTAATTTTATGTTTATAATTTTTTGTTTACTTATATTGTTGCAATAATCAATTTTTTTTTTTAATAAAAAATGCCAAGGAAACTTTTCTCCTGGATCTTTTTTTCTTAAGGGCGCAATATCTGAGTGACCAAGAATATTTGATTCTTTTATCTTGTATTTTTTAATTAAATATTCGCAGAGCAAAATTAACTTTGAAATTTGTTTTTTAGAAAAGTTTTCATATCCAAATTGATGGCCTTTATTTACAAGTTCAACACCAATCGATTTATCGTTAAGATTAATTAAATTTTTCCACCTTGATTTTCCAGCATGCCAAGCAACTTTTTTTTCATCTACCATCTTTGTTATGGTTCCCTCTCTGTTAATTAAATAATGTGTGCTTACTTTGCTCTTATGGCTGGTTAATCTTTTAATGCATGCACGTTCTGATTGCATACCTGTGTAGTGAATCACAATAAATCTAATATTTTTTTTTTCGCGGGGCTTGATAGATTCATTTGGAGATTTAAGAATAACAGTCTTCATAAGTGGTAATCAATTTATAATAGCATATAAACGCTTGGTAATAGTGGTTTTTTTGTACTAGTAAATCAAAGAATATTATATATATAAGACAATAATGAGCTTTAAAAAAACTGTAATTTTAATGTTAGCTAGCATTTTTCTTTTGTCTTCAAGCTTAAGTGCAGAGACAGAAAAAGAATGTTTTGAAAAAATAAGCAGAAGTGTTTTTGAATTTAACCAAGGCTTTGATAGATCTGTTTTAAAGCCAATTGCTAATGCTTATAATAAATTACCAGATCCGATTAAAAAAGGTACAGGAAATTTTACTTCTAATATAGGAACTCTATTAACAGTTCCAAATCATATTTTACAAGGTAATTGGAAGCTAGCAGGTGAATCAAGTGCAAGTTTCATAATCAATTCAACAGTTGGTGTTTTAGGTTTTGGCAACCCTGCTAAAAGAATGGGTTTAGAAAATCAACAAGAAGATATCGGTCAAACATTGGGTGCTTATGGAGTAAGTGGTGGTTGTTATTTTGTGTTACCAATATTTGGCCCAACAACAATTAGAGACTCTCTTGGCATGGTGGCTGACACTTTTATTGACCCATTTGCACATATTACAATAAGGGAACATGAGTTACTAGGCTTTTCAGGAAATGCTGTAGACTACTACTCTGTTAAAGGCGTTACTGCTGTAGATTTTAGAGGTGATAATATAAAAAACATAGATAGTGTAGAAAAAAATTCTTTAGATACGTATGCAGCGTTTAAAAGCCTGTACTTACAGAGTAGGTCACAAAAAATTGGTAACACTTTTTCATCAGAAGACGAAGATGACTGGGGCAATTTTAATAAGTAGATTTTTTAGATAATATGAAAAAATTAATTAACTCGTTGGTATTGATAACTGTAATTTTTTTTAACGAGAATAGTTTTGCCTATGATTCAGATCCAGAAATATTTATCCAAGAACTTCTTAACGATGCTACTGATACCTTAAATAATAAAAATATTTCAATATTAGATAAAAAAAGAAACATTAAAACTATTGCTGTAGAAAATGTAGATATCAATGCATTAGGTATGTACACACTTGGTGAAATTAGAAAAACATTAAGTCAAGATGAGTTAAGAAAATATAAAGACCTGTTCGAAAAATATTTTTTAAAAAGTTTAACTTCTAGATTAACTGACTATGCGGGGCAAAAATTTGAAGTTATGAGTGCTAATCAAAAAAGTGAATCATATACGATTGTTAGTTCAAAACTAGTAGCAAGTTCATCTCTGCCTGAAATAAAAATAGACTGGAGAGTTTATACAAAAGATCCCGCTAAACCTTTGATTAGAGATTTAATTGTTGAAGGATTAAGTTTAGCTAAAACTCAAAAAGAGGAATTTTCTTCAATACTTAATTCAAATAACAATAATATAAATATTTTATTTTTCAAATTAAAAGAGTTTATTAATAATTAGTTGGTGGGCCCGGTAGGACTCGAACCTACGACCAATACATTATGAGTGTACTGCTCTAACCAACTGAGCTACAGGCCCAAACAATATGACCTATAACCTCAATAGTAACTTTAGTCAAAAAAAAATCTAGACCTTCATTGTAGTGATGTTATAAAAATCCCTAATTCAGGTTTGTATAATTTAGATGTTTTATTAGAATTCTTTTTTCCTATCATGCAAACTTCGAAGTATGGTTCAAATTTTGCCAAAATACCTTTACACACTTTTGTTTCGTGTAAAATATTAACCCGAATTAACCCTTCTTGTGTATTATCAGAATCCATATATTGAAGTTTAGGCCTACCTTCTAAGTGGTAAGATAAATTTCCTCCATACCAGCCACCATAAACCCAGCCTTTACCAATAATAGTTTTTATTTTATTGGAAAAATTTTTGTTCCACTCCATTTGAATCTTGGCTGCTATTGCTTTGCCAGGATAATCTGTTCTTTTGTCTTTTTGAATATACGAATCTATTCCATAGCCAATTGGAGTTGTAATAAAAAAAAATAAAAATAAAAATAAAAATTTTTTATATTTTTGTAAATTTATGTTAGCTTTAAATAGGTACAAAAAAAAAATACTCACAAATACGTAAAATGTTGTCATCCACATAGTTCTAATTCTTACGCCACCTATTAAAGAAGTTAGAAACATGAGTATTATAGGAAGTATAGCTATAGTGAATAAAAAAATTAATTTTTTATCTTTAAACTCAAGTTTTATTCTAAAATTTGTAATGGAAGCACTAAGTAGAAAAAAAAATGGTATCAAAATAACTAATTGTTTTATCAAAAAAATTAAAGGGTAAAATATGTGATCTAATATTTTAAATTCACTTACGCCACTTAGTGGATTTCCAAAAGACCTGAAGAGAGCGTACTCGATACTTTTAAAATCATTTTCAAATATAAAATATAGATGTGGGGAAAGAACAAAAAAATAAACAGCTAAAGCTAAAATGTATTTATAGTTAAATTTTTTATATATGATAATTTCTCCAATAAAAAAAACACCTATAGAAGCAAGCATATACAAAGATAGATAATAAGTTAAAGTTGAAATTCCTGCAAATATTCCAAATATTATCCAGTCTAAATTTTTATTAAAGATTATAGCTCGCCAGCAAAATAGTGCTGTGATTACTAGAAAAGGAAACAAACAAATAAATGCGTTCAGCTCTGGCGTTGTGTAGTTAAAAAAATAAACCCCTTCTAGTAGTAAGACTGATAACAGGCTGTAAGTTTGATTGTCGAAAAAATATTTTGAAAATTGAAAAATTATTAAAAAACTTGAAATTACAAATAATTGACTTAACAAATAATAAGCCCAATCTTGATTTCCAAATATGTTAAAAAATAATTCTGTAAACAAAGGAAATATGGGTGGATATTTTTCATATCCTAGCTTGAGTTCATTTCCCCATGTCAAAGCTTCTATTGTGTCTAAAGGTAAGTTTATGTTTGTAAAAGAGGGAACAGCAGTCCAAAATAAAATATGGAAAATAGAAAAATAAATTAAAATTATTTTGATTTGTCTATTATTTATTTTCATTTTTATTTGAATAGAATCTATCTTCCCAAGTTGTAAAAGGGAATTTAAATTTAGCTCTTAATACAAAATTATTCTTACACAGATAGTTGTGTATTTTTTGTGGATTATATTTTAAATATACTTGATCATTGTGAAACTCTATTAAAATATGGTTAACCTTATTAATTTTTTTTTCTAGTCCTTGAAGGACTTGAAGCTCATGACCTTCTGTGTCTACTTTTAATAGGTCTACTTTTCTAAATTTATTTTTCGTTAAAATATCAGATAGTTTTACAGTTTTAATCTTTAACTTTTTGTATATCATTTTACTTATATTGACACCGAAAAGTCTTGCTTTTATAGCAAGATATAAATTGTTTTGATTTAAATCGGATAAAGAAGAAGTTAAGTCATGATAATTTAATTGTAAAATTTGAAAACTATTCTTATTAGATACCCCTTGATTATAAACAATAATATTTCTTTTTTTTTTATATTTTTTTTTAATATATTTAAAAATTTGAACTTGTGGCTCAAATAAAATTACTTTTTTTATATTGTAATTTCTCAGAATTAAATCTGTATAAAGACCTTTGTGAGAACCAACATCAATCATATTAGTAATATTTATATTTTTTTTTTTTATAAATTTTATGATTTTTTTTTGATGCACTAAGCTATCAATTAAATCAAATATATATATTGCTATACTCTTAAATATTTTCATTTGTGATTTTTTAATCTAAAAAGTTACTTATATTTTTTTTGTGCGTCAATAACCAATCCGGATAACGGAAAATTTATTTTTCTAAAAAACTTTTTAGCTGTTTAGATCTACTTGGGTGTTTAAGTTTTCTCAAGGCTTTGGCTTCAATTTGTCTTATTCTTTCCCTGGTTACTGAAAATTGTAAACCAACCTCTTCTAGCGTGTGATCTGTGTTCATTCCTATGCCAAATCTCATTCTTAAAACCCTTTCTTCTCTAGGTGTTAAAGAAGCTAATATTTTTGTGGTTGATTCGCTCAGGTTAGACTGAATGGCCGTATCTAGAGGTTGTAGAGCATTTTTGTCTTCAATAAAATCACCAAGACTGCTGTCTTCTTCGTCTCCAACCGGGGTTTCGAGAGAAACAGGCTCTTTAGCAATTTTTAAAACTTTTCTAACTTTCTCTAATGGCATTGCGAGTTTTTTTGCTAATTCTTCTGGCGTAGGCTCTCTTCCAAATTCACTCATTATTTGTCTTTGAGTTCTTACAATTTTATTTATTGTTTCAATCATATGGACTGGAATTCTGATTGTTCTTGCTTGGTCTGCGATGGATCTTGTTATTGCTTGTCTGATCCACCAAGTGGCATAAGTAGAAAATTTATAACCTCTTCTATATTCGAATTTATCTACAGCTTTCATAAGACCAATATTGCCTTCTTGGATTAAATCTAAAAATTGTAACCCTCGATTTGTATATTTTTTAGCTATAGAAATTACTAATCTTAAATTAGCTTCAACCATTTCTTTTTTTGCAATTCGAGATTCTCTTTCTCCCTTCTGAATTCTACTAACTAGCTTTTTAAACTCCCCTACTGAAAGACCTATTTTTTCACTAAATTCAACTAACCTTTCTCTGATCTCACTAAAGTCATTTTTAAATTTCTTAAAAAACGCTCTCCAAATTGGGTTCTCTGTTAAAAAAGACTCAAATTTTGGATTTATTTCATTGCCAATATAATATTTTAAAAATTCTTCTCGGGTAATTTTATTATCCAATGCTAATCTTAATAAAACACCTTCTAAAGAAACAATTTTTTTATTTTCTTTGTAGTGAGCTTGCACTAATTCTTCAACTACATTTGGTGCAAGTTGTAAATTTTTAAAATTATCAACTAATGTAGACTGAATTTTTTTAAAATTCTTATTTTTTGAGATTGAAAGTTCTTTCGAGGCTAAAATACAATCTAGTTTTTCTCTTTGATACTTTTGTAATTTTGTATAATCCTTAGTTAAATTCTCTATAATTTTTATAATCTTAGGCTTTATTTCCTCTTCCATTTTTGCGAGAGAAACATTAAATTCATCTTCTTCTTCAGGTGCGGTTGTTGCTTCTGGTTTTTTATTTTCTTCTTTATCTTTTTTACTCTTAGCTTCAGCTTTTATCTTTTTACTTTCTTGAGCATCTGCTTCAAAATCTTCATAAGTTGAATCTATATCTATAATATCTCTAACTAATAACTCGCTAGTTTCAATTTTATCTTTCCATTCATATATTTTTTTAGCAATTAATGGGCTTTGGGTTAGTGCGTTGATCATTACATCTTTTCCTGCTTCAATTCTTTTTGCTATAGCAATCTCACCTTCCCTGGAAAGAAGTTCAACACCACCCATTTCTCTAAGATACATTCTAATTGGATCATCGCTTTTGTCAGTTTGTTTTTCTTCACCTGCAGCTGGTGCATCTTTTTTTTTGTTTGATTGGTACTGAGACTTTTTTTCTACAAGAGTAACGCTATGATCTACGATAATCATAAAAGCTTTTTCGACGTTCTCTACAGAGCTTCCTCTTTTTCCTAAAGATTTACCTAGCTCTTCATAGGTTATAAACCCACGAACTTTACCTTTATCAAGAAGTCTCTCGAATGATTTTGTAATTAGTTTTTCTACCATTTAGGCTAAATTTTATATTTAAGCGAAGCTATATATAGTATGAATTTCTCTAAAATCTATCTTTTTTTATTCCCTATTTAGCTGACTTTTAAGCTTAATAAGTTCGGAATAGGAACTCTCATCAAGATTTTTCGCTACCTTGTTCTCTAAAAATTCAATTTGCTTTAGTTGATTCATTTCTTTTAATTCCTCTATTAGATCGTTAAGTATTTCTTCTCGTTCTTCTCTGTTTTTTTTAAAAAGTATATTTTTTAAATTTGTGTTGTTTTCAATCTCACTAATTAACTTTGAGTATTTACCATCAACTACAGGTTTGTCATTTTCGGAAATATTGTTAATTGTAAACTGGCTAATTATTTCTTTTTTTAAGTCTTCATTTTCTTGATTTGTGAAATTAATTTTTAAAAGGTCATCAAGTTTATTTTTTACAGAATTTAAATAATTTAGCAGTATATATAAAATTGACCGTTCTTTAATTTCTGCTTTTGAAAATTTGTTTTGATCTCTATAGAGTTGCTTAGTTTCGTTCAGAACATTAAAATTCTTTTTTGTATAAGGAGTAAAAACTTTTTTAAAATTTTGAATAGGAGTTAAGCCTTTTAATTTGCTTAGAAAGTCTTCCAAAATGTACTTTTGTAGAATTTCATCTTTAATGGAATAGCATAAATTCTTAATTTTTTTTTCAAATTTTGATATTTCAAAAGGATTATTTGTGTTTACCTGAGATAAATACATGTCCCAAATATAAGTTTGTATTATTTTTTTTGATTTAAGAAATTCATTAAATTTATCTTTACCATTTTTTTTAATGAAGTCATCAGGATCCTCTCCTTTTGGCATCATAGAAAAATAAATTTTATTATTTTCATTAATTAATGATAAGAGTTTTTCTGCAATCCGCAGAGCTGCGCTCTGTCCACTCTGATCGCCATCTAAGCAAATAATAGGACTGGGGAAGAACTTCCAGATTAACTCTATCTGAGTATCTGTTAGTGCTGTCCCTGAATTTGAAATCGTATTTTTTATACCTGCTGAATATAAACTAACTACATCCATGTAGCCTTCAACAATAATAACATCATCAGTCTTTGACCTTAAAGATTTAGCTTTGTCTAAGTTAAAAACAGTTCTTCCTTTTTTATAAAATTCTGTTTCAGGTGAATTAATATATTTCGCTAATTGACTTTCTCTAATTATTCTTCCACCAAAAGCAATAGTTTCACATGTCAAATTATTAATTGGAAAAATAATTCTAGAATTAAAACGATCAACAAATTTATTAGTTTTTTCATTTTTATAGTAAAGACCAGTTAGAGCAATTTCTGCTTCATTAAAGTTAATTAAAATTTTATCGTAAAAGTTATTTTGCCAAGGAACAAAACCTAAGTTGAATTCTTTAATCATGCTTTGATTTAATCCTCTTTTTTCTAGGTATGTTAAAGCATGGCTATTTTCATTTTTAAAAAGTTGCTGATGAAAAAAATCAGAATATTTTTTAAATATATTTTTGTAAGTGTTAAATCTTTTTTCTTTTTCTGTGTCCATTGTAGAAAATTTGTACTGCTGCATACCTGCTTCTGCTGCTAATTCTTTGACTGCCTCACCAAAACCTAGTGATTTGGTTTTCATTAAAAAATCAAAAATATTTCCATGCTCTCCTGTACTAAAACAATGATAGAATTCTTTTTCATCACTTACTGTAAATGATGGACTTTTCTCATTTTTAAACGGAGACAAACCTACAAATTCTTTTCCTCTTTTTTTTAGTTGTACAGACTTACCTACAACTTGGGATACTTTTAACCTCAACTTAATTTCGTCGAGATATTCTTTAGGGTATTTCATTTTAATTATTTTAAAATTGTTTTTATTATTGATCCTACACTAGAAAAATCTAAAACATCTCCGTGGGTTTTCTTCAACGCACTGATGACTTTACCCATATCTTTTATAGAGCTAGCTTGTGCTTTTTTAATTGCTTCTTCGCATAACTTTTTTGTATCTTCTTCACTCAGCTGTTCCGGAAGAAATGAGCTTATTATTTTTATCTCTTTTTTTTCGATTTCTAAAAGTTCTATGCGGCCAGCTTTTTTATAAACTTCGCACGATTCATTTCTTTGTTTAATCATTTTTTTCAAAATACCCATAATGTCTTGATCTGATAGCTCTTTAACTTCTTTGGTCCTATTGGCAATTAAAACGTCTTTCATTCCTGAAACAATGAGTCTTAGGGTTGGATAAAGGCTTTTGTCTTTATTCTTCAGAGATTGGTTTAGTTTTTCTTCTATTTGGGTTTGTAGAGACATATTTGTAAATTTTTATTTTACTTTAATCACAATTTTTCTTCAAAAGAAAAACATCTTTCTTGACGGCTATATTTCTATTTCATATCTTCCACAAAATCATGTTTATAAGTATTTGCTTTAACTCATGAGTTGTATTTGAAACAGTCAAGACAAATAAAAAACTCAAATAAAAATCTTAAACAGATCGGTCCTACAGCTATTTTAATTTTAGAAAATGGAACCTTTTTTAGAGGTTTTGGTTTAGGCTACGAAGGAACAGCTACTGGAGAAGTTTGTTTTAATACTTCAATTACCGGCTATCAGGAAATCATCTCGGACCCGTCCTACGCAGATCAAATAATTAACTTTACTTTCCCGCATGTCGGAAATGTTGGTGCCAACAAAGAAGATTACGAGTCTGATAAAGTGTGGACAAAAGGTGTAATTTTGAATTCCGATATAACAAATCCATCTAATTACCGTTCTTTAAAAAATTTTGATCAATTTTTAAAAAAAAATAAAATAGTTGGAATTACAGGGCTTGATACTAGAAGCCTAACTAATTTTATTAGGGATAAAGGTGCGCCAAAGGGAACAATAGCTTTTTCTAAAAATAATTTTTTTAACATTAAACAATTAACTAACGCTACTATTAAGTGGAATGGCTTGAAAAACTTAGACTTGGCACAAAAAGTTTCTACGAAAAAAAATTATGTGTGGTCTGGATATAAGACCTGGAGTAAGAATAGCAGATATGTAAAAAATAAAAAAAATTTATTACATGTTGTTGCAATCGACTATGGTATTAAAAAAAATATTTTAAGATATTTTTCTGATTTTAATTGCAAGGTCACTGTTGTTTCGTGCAAAACAGGTGTTCAGGAGATATTAAAATTAAAACCAAATGGTGTTTTCTTGTCTAATGGTCCAGGTGACCCTGCTGCGACAGGAAAATATGCAATTAACATTATTAAAGAATTAATAGAAAAAAATATACCTATTTTTGGTATCTGTCTGGGACATCAAATATTGGCTTTAGCGTTAGGTGCTAAAACTAAAAAAATGAAACTAGGTCATAGAGGAGCTAATCATCCAGTTAAAAATTTAATTAAAGACAGTGTTGAAATTACAAGTCAAAATCACGGCTTTGAAATAATTAAAAAAAGTTTGCCAAAGAATATTGAAATTACACATAAATCTCTATTTGATAATTGTATAGAGGGTATAAAATTAAAAAATGAACCTGTTTTCTCTGTGCAATATCACCCTGAATCTAATCCTGGACCGCAGGATAGTGTTTACTTATTTCAAGAATTTATTAACAATATGAAAAAAAATGCCAAAAAGAAAAGATCTTAAGACTATATTAGTAATCGGTGCAGGACCTATAATCATTGGTCAAGCGTGTGAATTTGATTATTCAGGTACACAAGCATGTAAGGCTTTAAAAGACGAGGGATATAAAATTGTTCTAATCAATTCTAACCCTGCAACTATAATGACTGATCCCGGAGTTGCTGATAAAACTTATATTGAACCAATTACTTTAGAAGTGTTGGAAAAAATTATTCTTAAAGAAAAACCAAATGCAATTCTACCAACGATGGGTGGACAAACTGCCTTAAATTTAGCAATGGAAGCAGAAAAAAAAGGCCTTTTAAAAAAATATAAAATTGAACTGATTGGTGCAAATTCTAAAGCAATATCAAATGCTGAAGATAGAAAAAAATTTAGAAAAAATATGATTGATATTGGTTTAGACTTGCCGAAATCAAAGGTTGTAAATCATACTAGGGATGCAGCTAAAGCACTAAAACAAATTGGTTTACCTGCAATAATTAGACCAGCGTTTACTTTAGGGGGCTTAGGCGGAGGTATCGCTAAAAATGAAAAAGAATACCTTAAGATAGTTAAAGATGGTTTGCACGAATCTCCAGTAAGCCAGATATTAATAGAAGAATGTCTTGAGGGATGGAAAGAATTTGAAATGGAAGTAGTTAGAGATAGAAAAGACAACTGTATCATTATTTGTTCTATTGAAAATATTGACCCAATGGGAGTTCACACAGGTGATTCTGTTACTGTTGCTCCTGCTCTAACACTGACAGATAAAGAGTACCAAGTAATGAGAAATGCGTCGATTGCATGTCTCAGAAAAATTGGAGTAGAAACAGGTGGATCGAACGTTCAATTTGCAATTAACCCAAGAGATGGAAGAATGGTTATTATTGAAATGAATCCAAGAGTTTCTAGGTCTTCAGCTCTTGCTTCTAAAGCAACTGGTTTTCCAATTGCAAAAGTGGCTGCAAAACTTGCGGTTGGTTATACATTGGATGAATTAAAGAATGAAATTACGAAAACAACTCCAGCTTCCTTTGAGCCGAGCATAGATTATGTGGTTACAAAAATCCCAAGATTTACTTTTGAGAAATTTTCTACGTCTGATGCAATTTTAGGTACTTCAATGAAATCTGTTGGCGAGGCTATGGCAATAGGTAGAAATTTTAAAGAGTCTCTTCAAAAGGCACTTGTGTCACTTGAGATTGGATTTTCTGGCTTAGACAGAATTTTTCCGCTTAGTAAAAAAGATATAGAAAAAGAATTAAAGAAAAATATACCTAATAAAATTTTATTAGTTGCTGAAGCTTTTAGAAAAAAGATTGATATTAAAAAAATACAAAAACTGTCAAAAATAGATAATTGGTTCTTAGAGCAAATAAAAGAGATAGTAGAAGCTGAAAATCAGATTCAAAAAAAGGGACTCCCTAGAAATTATAATGAATTTAATAGAATTAAATCTATGGGTTTTTCAGATAAAAAATTAGCTGAAATCACAAGAACATCAGAGAAGGTTATTAGAAAAAAAAGAACCACATTAAAAGTTTTACCTGTTTACAAAAAAGTAGATACATGTGCAGCAGAATTCAGATCTTTCACGCCCTATATGTATTCTACCTATCAAAGAAACTATTCGTTTGATTTTGAGTGCGAAGCCAACCCCTCATCAAAGAAAAAAATTATAATTTTAGGTGGTGGCCCTAATCGAATTGGACAAGGAATTGAATTTGACTACTGTTGTTGCCAGGCAAGCTATGCTCTTAAAGATGCAGGTTTTGAAACTATAATGATTAATTGTAATCCAGAAACTGTTTCAACTGATTATGATACAAGTGATAGACTATACTTTGAGCCCCTTAAGGAGGAATATGTTTTTAACATTATCAAAAAAGAAAAACAAAAAGGAAATCTTGTAGGAGTTATTGCTCAATTCGGAGGACAAACCCCTATTAGACTTGCAAAATTTTTGCACGATAACAAGCTTCCAATTTTAGGAACTCAGTATACTTCTATCGATTTAGCCGAGGATAGAGATCGATTTAGAAAATTGCTTGATAAGTTAAAATTAAAACAAGCCGAAAGCGGTATAGCAAAAACATTTAAACAAGCTATTCAAATTGCAGAAAGAATAGGTTTGCCTTTAATGGTTAGACCTTCATATGTTTTAGGTGGAAGAGCTATGGAAATAGTCTACGAAAAAAGTCAATTAAAGAACTTTGTAGAGGCAGCGTTCAAAGCGGCTGAAAAAAACCCTATATTAATTGATAGGTTTATCAACAACGCAATGGAGATTGATGTAGATGCTATATCTGATGGGAAACAAGTTTTTGTTGCGGGAATAATGCAGCATATTGAAGAAGCAGGTATTCACTCTGGTGACTCTGCTTGTTGTCTTCCACCAATATCAATTAAGAAAAGTTTAATAACTGAGATAGAAGCCCAAACAAAGAAATTAGCTATAGCTTTAAAAGTTAAAGGTTTTATGAATATTCAATTTGCAATTAAAAATGATGAAATTTTTGTAATCGAGGTAAATCCAAGAGCAAGTAGAACTGTTCCTTTTGTTTCAAAAGCTAAAGGACTTCCGCTTGCTAAAATTGCATCAAGGGTAATGGCTGGAGAAAAATTGTCTAAGTTTAATTTAAAAAGCAAGACTAAGAATATGTTTGCAGTTAAAGAAGCTGTATTTCCTTTTAATAAATTCCCAAAAAGTGATGTACTACTAGGGCCAGAGATGAAATCAACTGGTGAGGTAATGGGTTTTGATAAGGACTTTGGAATGGCATTTGCAAAAAGCCAAATTGGTGCTTCTAATTCTCTGCCAACGAAAGGCTTGGCATTTATATCTCTAAAAAATAGTCATAAAGAAGAAGGTGTAGATTTAGCCAGACAGTTACTAAAATTAAGTTTTACACTATGTGGGACTGGTGGAACAGCTGACTTTATTATTAAACACGGTATGAAGTGTAAAAAAATAAATAAGGTTAGTGGAGGTTCGCCTCATATTGTAGATGTTTTAAATTCAAAGAAAATTGCTTTAGTGATTAATACTGGAGGCGGAAATAGTGAGCATCAACTACATGACGCAATGGCATTAAGAAGAGCTACGCTGGTAAATAAAGTTCCTTATTGTACTAACATGTCAACAGCACAAGTTTGTCTAAAGGGAATTAAATCTTTAAAGACAAAAAAAATTACTGTGACCTCTCTTCAGGATATTTAAAAATTAGTGTGAAGACAGGCCAGTATTTGCAATACTAAAAATCATATCTTCATAACTCATGCCAAGATTTA